>WNGC01000132.1_pt1 | contig 38482 bp, 38 predicted proteins | sample 5400051 | NCBI WGS metagenome assembly WNGC01 (sample SAMN13153368, study PRJNA577476) | soil metagenome | isolation source: 20 cm soil or saprolite under grassland replicate 2 | place: USA:California | collected 2016-06-15
CGGTCGTAGGAGAACTCGACGAAGATCCTTTCCGCTTGCTCGCCGATGATGTTCACTTTCTTGACGCCCGGGACGTGCAGCATCCGTTGGCGCAAGGCCTCGGCATCGCGGACGAGGCGCCGATGAGGCTCGCCCTTCGCCTTCAACGCATAGAGCGCAAAGGTCACGTCGGAATATTCGTCGTTCACCATCGGACCGATGACGCCGGGCGGCAACTGACGCGCCTCGTCGCCGAGTTTCTTGCGCGCCTGATAGAACTGCTCGGGGACATCGGCGGGCGGCGTGCTGTCGCGCAGGACCACCGTGGTGAACGCCAGGCCCGGTCGCGTAAAGGTCTCGGTCCGGTCATACCAACGGAGCTCCTGCATCCGCTTCTCCAACCTTTCAGCGACCAGCTCTTCCATCTCCTTCGCCGTCGCTCCCGGCCAAGCCGTCACGACGGTCATCTGCTTGATCGTGAAGGAAGGGTCTTCGGCCCGGCCCAGCGTCAGAAATGCCACAACACCGGCGACAAAGATCGCAACGAGCAGGAACAGGGTGACGGAGCGCTCGCGTACGGCGAGGGCGGAGAGATTGAACGCGCTCATCGCGGCCCGGCGGCGTTAATGACCGCGCTCTGCGTCAGTCGCACGCGCTCGCCTTCGTGCAGCAGATGCGCGCCGAGCGCCACGACGCGATCGCCGGCCTTGAGATCGCCGATGACCCTTCGACCAGCCATACGCCGGGACCCTCGCCCGGATCGAAGATTGCACCGATCGGTACCTGCAGCGCTGGCGCGGACCGGCCGTCGGATATCTGCATGGAGATGGTCGAGCCGAGTGGCGCGACCGCCAGGCGATCCTCCAGCACATAGCGGGCCTCGAACGTCCGGGTCTGACGGTTCGCGGCATCCGACAACTGGCGAAGTTTCGCCGGGCCCGTCAACCCGCTTCCATACAGAGTCGCCCGGCCTGTGGATCCGATCGCAGGTCGCAGAGTTTCGGGGAGCTCGATGACGGCCTCCCGCCGCCCGGCATGCGCCACGCGCACGACGACCTGACCGGCATTGACGACTTGACCCGGCTCCGCCAAGGTCTCGACGACCACGCCATCCCCGTCCGCAACCAGGACGGCGTAACCTGTTTCATTGCGAGCAACATCCGCCCGGGCCTCGGCCGCATTGAGTTGCGCTCTCGCCGACTCGGCGTCGGCCTTGGCCTTGTCATAGGCCGATGCCGAAACCGCGCCGCCGGCGACGAGATCGCGGTAGCGGGCCTCGTCATCCGCAGTCTGGCGCGCTCGCGCCCTCGCAGCGACAACGGCCTCCTCGTGCGCACGCATGGCGAGCCTTAGGTCGGCGGGGTCGATACGCATCAGCGGCTGGCCACGCTTGACGGTTTGTCCCGCATCAACCAGCCGTTCCAGAACCTTTCCGGGGACCCGGAATCCGAGGTCGCTCTGCACGCGGGCCGCGACGATGCCGGTGAACGAACGCTCTGACTGCACCGAGCGCTCGACAGGCTCTATCCGAACCAGCGGAGGCTGCGTGCGCGGGTCGCTCAAGGAGGAAGCGGCGTCGCTGCATGCCGCCAAAACGAAGGGCAAGAGGCCGATGACAGCAACGACTACGGCGGGATGGCGCTGAAGCATTGGAATCTCCGGAGAACGGCTGTTAAGCAATCACTGAAGGGCGCTGTAGCTGTTGCTGCTTGCAGTTCGCGTATCCCACCCGCCACCCAAGGCCCGGAAGGAGGAGATGGCGGCGCGAGCAACTTCGGTTTGCGCCTGCGCCTTCTCGTCGCGCATCTGCAGCAGGTTGCCGTCGGCATTCAGTACCTCGATCAAGCTGACCACGCCGCCTTTGTAGGCGGCAAGCGAGTTCTCGCGCGCACGCGCGAGCGACGATTCACCGCGCGTTAGGATGCCGAGTTGGGCCTCGCGTTTGACGAGGGCCGAAAACGAGTTCTCCACTTCCTCGGTCGCCCGCAGGACGGCCAGCCGGTATGCCGCGAGAGCTTCACCCTCCCGGCCACGCGCAACGGCGATCTGCGCATCGACGCGGCCGAAGTCGAACAAACGCCAGCGCAGTCCGAGGACCCCCTGGGCTTGGTTCGCACCGCTGGTAAAGAGGTTACGGCTCGAGATCGCGGTGGCGCTGCCCAGCAGCGCGCCGAGCGAGAACTTGGGGTAGTACTCCGCGATCGCCACGCCGATGCGTGCGTTGGCCGCTGCCAGGCGCCGCTCGGCCACCATGAGGTCCGGTCGGCGTCGAATCATCTCGGCCGGGGTGCCGGTCTCGGCAAGATCCGGAGCGACCGGGACCGGTGCCGGCGCGCTCAGCTCGCCGCGGTGGGTTCCCGGCTGTACTCCGAGAAGCACGTCGAGCGCATTCATCGCCGCGTCGAGCGCAGCGTCCAGGACGGGGACTTGCGCCTCGACCTGAGCGAGCGAGCCCTCGGCTTGGCGCACTTGCAACTCGGCGGCGATCCCCTTCTCGTACTGGAGCATGACCGTCGAGAGAAGCTGACGGCGCGTCTCCGCTTGTTGCCGGGCGATCGCGATGCGCGCTTGCAGTCCCCGGACCGTGACGTACACATCCGCCGTTTGCGCCGCCACGGCCAGCCGTGTCGCGACCGCGCCGGCTTCGGATGCCTGATACTCCGCGCGCGCGGCTTCCTGCCCTCTTCGCAGGCCGCCGAACACGTCGATTTCCCAGCTCGCACCGAGGTTGGCCTCGTAGTAGCTGCCCCTGCGGTCGAAGCCGGGCGTCGAGCTCAGCACCTGCCCTAGCGGAGTCTCGAGCGACTGGTAATTCTTTACGCCCTGCGCGCTCACATTGGCTGATGGAAGCATCGCTGCATCCGCCAGGCGCAAGGACGCGCGCGCCTGGGCGACACGCGCCGCCGCCAGCGCCATGTCGAGATTCTGGTCGAGCGCCAGTGCGACGAAGCGCGTCAGCATTGGATCATCGAAGGCGGCCCACCAGGTCTGGAGGTCCGCTTTGCTCTGAATCTCGCGGCGGCCGATCCCGTCCTGACCAAGAAAACGGGACGTCACGGAAATGTCGGGCGACTGGTAGTCCGGGCCGACCGCGCAACCGCTCAGGAGGCTGGCGCTCAGCAAGAGGACGATAGCGGTCGGTCGATTAGATATGATGCTCGTCATATTCGAGGTCAAAAAAACTAGCCCACCGCGGTGCGAACGAGCTCGCGCGCTGCCTTGCGAATGCGTTTGGAAAGCTGCGCATCGTCGACGGCGCGCGCCAGGACTACGGACCCGACCAGGGTCGCAGCGATACCCATCGCTTTGTCGTGACCTGCGCTCCTGCCCCATTCGGGCAATTGGCGCTCGACCAGGCCGATAATGTCTTTGATGCGCCGGTTCGCCGCACGGCGCACATCCGCGTGCTGGCGCGGCACTTCGGTCCCTGCCGCGGCGATGGCGCAGCCCTTCTCCGGCGCCGCCACATGCCCGTCGGAGAGATAGGCGTCGACTAGCGCCATGAGCTCCTGGCCCGGCTTCGCCGCCGCGATCGCTCGGGTGAGGTGCTCGCTCGATTCCGCACCTTCCTGGTCGGCCGCCGCCGCGAGCAGCGCGTCGCGCGACTCGAAGTGTGCATAGAACCCGCCGTGCGTGAGGCCGGCCTCCTTCATCACGTCGGCGACCCCGACGCCTTCGTAGCCGTGCTTGCGAATGGCGCGCGCCGCCGCGCGCAGAATCCGCTCGCGGGTTTCCTCCTTCTTGGAGCCGGCCTTGACAGTTGTCATATGACGTACATCATATTCGCAAAGATAGGACTCTGTCAAGCGCTACTAGGAATACGTCTGCGTACTGGTTCGAAAGCCAGGCGCCGCCCGGGTTTCCAGCCGCGTGAATGGCTTAGGTCAGATTGCGCGCGAGAAGAAGCTGATTCTGCGCGAGTTCCGGTAGGAAGTCAGGGGCGGCTGCGGGGATACTGGTGGGGGGCAGGCCAGATCCCGACAACGTGCCGGAAGGACCCTTCGAGCTCATCGCTGGGCGCTACTGGCCTACGACGGACTCCCATGGCGCGGCGAGCTCTGGCTCGATGTCGATCACCGCCTCGGTCCGCCATCGAAACGTCCGTCGGATGCCCTCACGGGTCCACAAACCATCGTAGTGGATGCCATCTGCCCCATACCACCCGCCGACACTCGGCGCAGGACTGATTCAATTTTCCGGCGGTTTTTCGAAAAAGAAACTCTCAGGCAGGAACGCCGATGCTATGTAATCGGTATCTTTTACCGATACACCGTGAACGCGGAAATGGTCCCGCCAAGCCCGGACGACCGCTACGATCTTGTCAATTTCCTTCCTGGCCGCTTCGATCGTAAGTCCGAATCGCTCGCATTGGGAAAGCACGTTGTAAATGGTTGCCGTACGGCCGTAGGCCCCGATGGTCATTGCGAGGTCGCGGCGTTCGAGGCTGACTAAGGGCGCGGGCACCAAGTCGTACGCCGGCGTAAGGCGCCAGCCGCGTGCAGTGCGGCGCATGGCGTGGTTGCGAGGATGGTCGTCGTTGTTCGTCACGGCAGCATTGAAAACGATACGCCGGAACAGCTCGATGCGATCTTCGTCGGGTTTTTCCGACCAGCGACGTAGCTGGTCCGCGAGCAGTAGATACGACCAGCGTTCCCGGTCGAGATAGTCGTCGTCGCAGTCGAGCATGGTGAGTCCGCTGACGAACCCGAAGCGAAGATAGCCCCCTTCAGCGTATTCGCGGTCGAAGCGTTCCACCATGAGCACGTCGTGGTCCGCGACGGATTCGAGGCGCGCATTGCAAACCGCGATGCCGCAACGACGCGCCAGCTCAAGGGTCGCGTACTCGACTCGCTGAAGGTTGCATCGATCGCCTTTTTCCGGAAATTTGCCGAGCCACAGGCGATTGCCGTCTTCGATGGTGGCCTTGGGCCGCGCGCCGCCCATGGAGGTGCCGGGCTCGAGCTGTTCGAGGATGTGTTCCGGCACCCGCTTTCCCTCTTCGATCGCCTCCGCGGCAGCGACCAGTTCCGCCAGTTGATGCGTACGGTTGTATCGGCGCTTCGATGCGGGCGGTTCCACACTAGTGCCGAAGCTCAGATAACCGGCGCCGTCCTGCGGCCCATTGAGCAGATAGTCGATTTCCTCCAGATCCCCCGGGCTGCGCTGCAGCTTGTGCTCGATCACGCGCCGACCCCAGGCGTCGGGCGCTGCATCGCGCACAGCGCCGGGAATGCCCTTGCGCTTGGTGAACTCGCGGACGATGTCGCCGAGCGGAAGCTGGAACGGATCGAATTCGACCGCGTCCTTGCGCTCTAGGTAACGGTCGCCGTAGCGAAAACGGCCGACGAACGTTCCGTCGCGCAGCTTTTCCACTTTCAAGAGCGCTGCCGGCACAGTGTTGAGCGTACTGGGCAGTTGAACGTAGATATAGGCCTGGCTCTCAGAAGTCATATTCGTTCTTCAACTTCTGCGATTTGCGGACGCGCGCGGGCCGACGCGACGCTTCCAGCGTCTTGCCATGGATATCAGCGTCGGGATGCGCGACGCCATCGAGAGTCTTGTCGAGGCCGAGTGCCCACAGGACGGTGATATAAGCTCCGAGCGCAACGCCGGGTTTCCCGAGCTCAAGAGCGTTGAGGGTGTTGCGATTGATGCCTGCCTTGGCGGCGACCTCGGCAATCGACAGACCGCGCCGAGTCCTGGCCACTCGCACGCGATGGCCAAGTTCCTTGACGCGCCCGGTAGCCTCGATAGGGAGAGTTTTTGTATTGCCCATAATGTTAGGCACTAAACTGAATAATGCCTAATATATTGGGCTAATAAGCTATGTTCGTCAACTAGAAAACAGGCTGAAACTCAGGCCGCTCGAAGCGGCAAGACGTTTCGCGCAGTCAGCGCATCAAGATAGTTCGCCCCCTTCTGCAGCCAGTCCCGCGCTTCGGAGTCGTAGTGATGCCGGTCGTAGATCGCAGCCACCGAGCTGTCGACGTGGTTAAGGATGCGGTCCTGCACGACGCCCGGGCAACGGAGCTTCGCCAGCCCGGTTGCGACCGTGCGGCCCAAATCATGATCCGGCACACTGTGCGTCGCCGCGTTCCTCGCCTGACTTCATACAAGCGATAATCGCGGCGGTCAGGGGCTGCGATTTTTTTAGAACCGGTTTCAAAAATGGCTTTACGCATTTTGCAGGAAGCGCCAGCAGATCAGGCAGCAGCCGATTTTGAGGAACGCTTCGTGAATGCTGGGCAGCCGTTCACATCGGATTCGGAGTCTGCGAAACCAATGCAGCCAAGCGATAGTGCGCTCCACCACCCGAAAGCTTTGTTGACCTGATTCTCACCGAGGGGTTGCCTGACAGCTCACTGCCGAACCGACAACCGACCGTAGATAGGTAACTTACTCACCTTCCGGCAGCCGTGACGATATTCTCGCCACCGCTCTCAACGCCGCGAGGTAGACCCTAGCGTCGCCGTCTTTCGCGGCCACATTCAGGTACGCTGCGGCAAGCTTCGGATCGGCCCGGAGTTCCTCGACGAGCCGCTCGTGGTGCGACACCGTGAGCTCATCGCGCGCTCGTAGCGCGCTTTTCGCTTTGTGTGCTCTTGCCATAGCCACTATTTTGCCCGAGTTGGCTTGCAAGGTCTGCGGCCCTCCTGCAACATGTGTGAGCCACAGGGACTGACGATCAAGATGCAACGACGAAATTCCGCAACTCCAAGCGTCGAAACGGGAAATCAAACGCCCTCGGCAGATCTTCCGGGTACCTCGGCACTGATGCAGCAGTGCTTTTTCGCTATGAAAATAGGCGCGAAGTCGCGCGACCTACACCGCGACCTATACTGCCGACAGCTCTCACCGGTGGCTCACGGTGCGTTCGTCCCGAGATAGGCCTCTACGACACGCGGATCGGCAAGCACTTCCTGCGGACGGCCTTCTGCGATCGTCTGGCCGTAGTTCAGCACCAGAATGCGGTCGGCGAGGTCGGCCACCATCTGCATGTCGTGCTCGACCCAGACCACCGGGATGCCGAGCTCGTGCCGGATGCGCATCAGGTGGCGCGCCAGGTCCTCGCGCTCGTCGCGATTGAGGCCGGCGGAGGGTTCGTCGAGCAGAAGCGCCTTCGGCTCCATGGACAGGGCGCGCGCGAAGCCGACGATCTTCTGCATGCCGAAAGGCAGCGTGTCCACCGCGCGGTGCCGGTGCCGCTCCAGGTCCACGAATTCCAGGATCTCCTCGACACGCCGGCGGTGCGCCGACTCGGCGGCGCGCACGCCGGGGAGGAACAGCGCTTCGCCGAAGAGGCCCGTATCGAACCGGGTGTGGCGCGCGACGAGCAGGTTCTCCACGACGCTCATGCCGGCGAAGAGCTCGCCGTGCTGAAAAGTGCGGGCGATGCCGAGCCGGGCGATGGCGTGCGGCCTGTCCCTGGCGATCGGTCGGCCGCGGAAAAGGATTTTCCCCGTGGGACGATAGATGCCGCACACGCAATTGAGGATGCTGGTCTTGCCCGCGCCATTGGGACCGATGAGGGCGAGCAGTTCGCCCGCGCGCACCTCGAAGGACACACGTTCCAGGACCTTGAGCCCGCCAAAAGCGAGCGAGATGTCCCGCAATGCGAGCTCCGCCGATGTGTCAGCCATACCAGCGCCGGCTCCGGCGGTACTGCTTCACATCGCGGTAGTTGCGCCGCCGCTCGCCGCTGCCCGCGCCCAGGTAGAACTCGCGGATGTCCTCGTGAGCGCGCAGCCGCTCGGGCGTGCCGTCGAGCACGATGCGTCCGTTCTCCATGACGTATCCGTAGTCCGCGAGCCCGAGCGCCACCTGCGCGTTCTGTTCGACGAGCAGCAGCGTGGTGCCCAGCCGATCGCGTATCGTGCGCAGGGCGCGACCGAGCTCTTCCATGACGAGCGGGGCGAGGCCGAGCGATAGCTCGTCGACGAGGAGCAGCTCGGGGCCGCACATCAACGCGGTGCCGATCGCCAGCATCTGCCGCTCGCCGCCGGAAAGGTAGCCCGCCTCGCGGCGCCGCTGCCGCACGAGCGCCGGAAAGTGTTCGTAAACGACGTCCTTCGCGAAGCGGGCACCGCGCCGCGGCACCGCGGCCTCGAGGTTCTCGTCGACCGTGAGGTTCTCGAAGACCTTGCTGCGCTCGGGCACGATGGCGATGCCGAGAGACGTGATTCGATGGGGCGGGCGGTTCTCGATCCGCTCGCCGCGGTAGGTGATCGACCCTTGGGTAACTCTTGCGTCGTCCATCCCGATGAAGCCGGAGATGGCCCGCAGCGTCGTCGTCTTTCCTGCCCCGTTCGTGCCGAGAAGCGCAACGATCGAGCCCTTTGCTACTTCCAATGTGACGCCCTGCACCGCGGTGATCATACGGTGATAGACGACCTCGAGCTTGTCGACCTTGAGGAGCGTCACTTGGCTAGCGGCCGCTGCTTGAACGGCCACAGCAGGAACCAGTTCTGCACCCGGCGCCACAGGCCGACTAGGCCCTGCGGCTCGAAGACGAGGAACAGGATCATCACCAGCCCGAAGGCGGAGTAGTTGACGGCGAACACCACCGAGGACAGGCGCTCCGACAGCCCGAGCAGCGCCATGGCCGCGTCGATGACGTAGGGAAAGAGAACCACGAAGACCGTGCCGAGCACCGCCCCGAGCAGCGAGCCCATGCCGCCGATGATGATCATCGCCACGTACTGGATGGTCAGATAGAGGGAAAAGGCTTCGGCGGACACGAACCCGCGGTAGTAGGCGAAGAGACAGCCGGCGACCGCGGTCAAGGTCGAGGAGACGACGAAAGCCGAAAGCTTCGCACGCGGCACGCTGATGCCGAGCGCTTCCGCGACCGCCTCGCGGCCGTGGATCGCGCGCCAGGCGCGTCCCGTGCGCGAACGCAGCAGATTCAGCGCTAGCAGTACGGTCACTGCGGCGGCGAAGAGCAGTGCGAAGTACCAGCCGCGCGGGCTCGAGAGCGGCGCCTCGATCACGATCCCGGTCGAGAATCCGCGTCGGGCCTCGTACTCGCCGCCCAGGAATATGACTATGAAATGCAGCGCGAGAGTCGATACGGCGAGGTAAAGACCGCGCAGACGCAAGCTCGGCAGCCCGAAAAGCAGGCCGAGCGACGCGCCGACCGCCGCGGAGGCGGGCAGCGTGAGCCACATCGGCGCAGCGAACTCCTTGAAGAGGATGCCGGTCGTGAACGCCCCCGCGGCGAGCAGCCCGGCGTGACCGAGAGAAATCTGTCCCGCGTAACCGGTGAGCAGCATCAGCGCGACCGCGCCTATCGAGCCGAGCAGCACCTGGTTGGCGAGGTCCAGCCAGAGCGGCCCGGAGAGAAAGGGATAGACACACAGACCCGCTGCAAGGAGCCCGAACCATGTTCTCCGAGTCCTCGTGTTGAGGAGCGCGAAGTCGTCTGCGTAGTGGACGCGGAAGTAGCCGCTCATTCTGTTCCTATACGCGGTCGAGTTCTTCGCGCGTGCCGAAGAGGCCCCACGGACGCACGGCCAGCATGGCGAGGAGCAATACGAACGGCATCACGTCCGACAGGAGCGGATCCACGTAGTAGATGAGGAGGACCTCGGCCGCTGCCACGACGAGCGAACCGACCAGCGCGCCGGCCAGACTATCCAGCCCACCGACGAGAGCGGCGGGGAAGGCCTTGAGCCCGATGATCACCAGCGTTCCTTCCAGCCCGGCATCGCAGGCGATCAGCATCCCCGCCATGCCGCCGGTGAGCGTGGCAAGCCCCCAGGCGAGCGCATACACGCCGTGCAAGCCGACCCCGCGCTGCGCGGCGAGCAGGGGATGCTGACCCGCCGCCCGCATGCGGATTCCCCAGCGGGTGCCGCGCAGAAAGGCGAAGAGACCGCCGTATACCGCCGCCGTCGCCAAGATGAGCGCGAGACCCGCGGCGGAAATTCGCGCATCCCCCACTGGCACCGATGCATTGGTCCACCCCAGGTCGCGCAGCGGGTATTGCGTTTGCGTCCCGAAGACGAGGATCATCGCGCCGCGCAGCAGGATGCCGAGGGCGATCGTCGCGAGCACGGCGGCGAGCACCGATTCGCCGGTCATGCGCCACATCAGCGCGAGATACACCGCGATTCCCACCATTGCCGCCAGCACGCAAGCGGCTACGACGGCGATCAAGGGATGCCCACCGAACAGCGACGCAGTCGCGTACAGCCCGTACGCGCCGAGCATCATCAACTCGCCGTGAGCGAGCGACAGCACCCGGCTCACGCGGTAGATCAGCACATAGCCGCAGCAGATCAGCGCATAGATGGACGCCAGGACCGCGATGTTGACCGCGAGCTGCACGTCCTAACGCTTCACCTCGATAGCCTGCCAGTCCTGCGCGCGCACGATGCGGCCGGCCGCCGGATCCCAGTGCCAGACCCGGTAATACTGCTTGGTGCGGAAGTGGTTGTCCTTCGTCCACTCGAGCGGTCCGCCGCGCAGGCCCTTCAGGTCCACCTTCAGGTTGTTCATCGCGGCAAGCACCTTCTGCGGCGTTGCTGGCCAAGGCGTGTTGCGCAGCGCGGTTTCCACGACGAGGCCGGCTACGAAGCCTTCGGTGAGATAGGACACCGGGTAGTCGAGCTTCGCGCGCACCGCGACCGCGCGGATCTCGGAGTGGATCGGGAGGTTGTCTTCCATGAACGCGTTGGTGCCCACCACGTAGAACCCGCCGTCCTTGATGCGCGCGAGTTCCTCCTCGGCATTGAGATGCGCCCAGGTGATGTATCTGCCGTTCCACCCCAGACGCCGCATTGCCTCGAATGTCCGCACCTGTGCCACCCAGGGCGACCAGGACCATACCCAGTTCGGATTCGCCTCGCGCAGCTTTGTCGCGAAGGGCGTGTAATCGGGCGTCGGCGGCGGCGAGATCTGTTTCTCGACTGCGGTCATGCCGAGGGTTTTCGAAAAGTCTTCGGCATAGTCGATCTCCGCGCGAGCGATCGGAATCGCCATCGCCTCGAAGCCGATGCGTACCGGCTCCTTGGCCTGCGCCTTGACGAAGGCGAGCGCGGCCTGCGAGTCGAGGTTGGCGCCGAAGGCAGTCGAGCAGAACTGCAGCGGGTCCGCCGGCGGATAAGTCTCCTTAGGGCAGACCGCGCCAGCGAAGTAAAGCGGCACGCCGGTGCGCCTGGATTCGGCGATCATCGGCGCGTAGGTGGACGAGAGGCTCACGTTGAGCAGCATCGTCACCTTGTCCTGCTCGAGAAGCTGCTTCGCGTTCGTCGCCGCTCGCGAAGGCTGGGCCTGGTCGTCGAGGACGACGACGCGCATCTTGCGCCCGTTGATGCCGCCGCGCGCGTTCACGTGTTCGAGATAGGCCTTCATCGCCTCCACCACCGGCGCATAGTTCGGCGCCACCGGCCCGGTCATCGCCCCGGAGACGCCGATTACGTAGGCGTCCTGCGCCCACGCTCCGGCGAAAGGCACCAGCGCAACCGCGATGCTGCAAAGAAATCTCCTCATGGCTTCACTCCTCCTCCGTCAACTCAGGACACCACCGGCTCCGGCGGCGACCAACCGCTCCTCGCGGTCGTCGTACATCGACTCCACCAGCTCCCCGAAGCGTTCCAGCATCTGCGCGCGCTTGAGCTTGCGCGTAGGCGTGACAGGCTCGCCTTCCTCCTCCGGATCGAGCGCCTTCGGCAGGATACGGAACGCCTTGATCTGCTCCACCCGCGCAAGCTGCGCGTTTGCCTTCTCGATCTCGCCGCCGATCATCCGCTGCACGGCAGAATGCCGGGCGAGGCTGGTGAAGCCGGTGTAGGAGACATCGTTCGTGCGCGCCCAATCCGCGACAGTGTCGTATTCGATCTCGACCAGCGCCGCGACGTACTTGCGCGAATGCCCGATCACCATCGCCTCGGCCACGTAAGGGCTCGCCCGTACCAGGTTCTCGATGTACGACGGCGAGAGCGTCTTGCCTCCGGCGGTCACGATGAAATCGCGCGCGCGGTCGACGAGCTTGAGCGCACCGTCTCGCAGCTCCCCGATGTCGCCGGTGCGCAGCCACCCGTCGCCGGGGAGTACTTCCCGTGTGAGCTCGGGCTTGTCCCAATAGCCTGCGAAGACGTGCGGACCCCGGACCTCGATCTCACCACTGTCCGCGAGGCGCAGCTCCCAACCGGGCGCGATGCCGCCCACGTTGCCCGGGCGCGGGAACGGGCTCTTCTGGCCGCTGATGATCGCACCTGCTTCCTCGGTCTGCCCGTAGATCTCGACGACGTTCACGCCCCAGATTTGCCAGAGCGCCATCGTTTCCGGCGGCAGCGCGGCGCCGCCGCAGATCGCGAGCCGGAGCTCGTCCAGGCCAAGCTGCTCGAGCAACGGGCGAAAGACAAGCGCCCGCGCGGCTGCGTAAGCAGGAGAAAAACCCGCGCCTGCCTCCCAGCGTCGCCGCGCATGGCGCCGGCCGATCGTCATCGCCGCCTCGTAGGCAGCGCGCTTGAAGGGCGAGGTGCCGGCGATTCCGACCAGCACGCGAGACGCGAATTTCTGAAGATAGCGAGGTACCGTGAAAAGCACCTCCGGCGCGACCTCGTAAAGGGTCTGGGGCAAGTCCTCGGAGTCCTCGCCGAAGTGCGGCAGCAGCCCGCAGAGCAGCGGCAGGGTGATCGCGATGTCGCGCCCGAGGATATGGCAGAGCGGGAGATAGGCGACGGTACGAAGGCGGCCCGAGGCAAGCGTGGGGTAGTGTTCGACCAGGTTGTAGGCCGCCGCCACGTGAGTGCCGTGCGTGACCAGGGCACCCTTGGGGTGGCCGGTGGTGCCGGAGGTATAGACCATGAAGGCCGGCGCGGCCGGGTCGATGGCGCGCGCCAGCGCTTCGAGAGCCCCGGATCCCGCGCCGTCCGCGGTGCCCAGAAGGCTGTCGAGGGTCGTGAATTTCTCCGGCGCGTAGGCGAACATCGCCGCGTCGTCGATCACGACGATATGGCGCAGCGCGGGCAGTCGCTCGGCGATCGGAAGAATCTTGTCGACGTACTCCTGGCTTTCAGCGATGAAGATCGCCGCACCGCCGTCGCGCATCTGGTACTCCACCTCTGCGGGGGAGGCGGTGGGGTAAATGCCGTAGGTAATCGCGCCTGCCGCCTGTGCGCCGAGATCGGCGATCATCCATTCCTCGCAGGCGTCCGCCATGATGGCGATGCGCTCGCCGGGGCGAAGGCCGAGCGCCTTGAACCCCAGGGCACAGCGCCCGACGAGCGCCGCGTATTCGGCCCATGTCCTTTCGCGGTAGAGCCCCAGATGCTTGGTGCGATACGCGATACCTGACGGGTCGCTGCGCGAGCGCTCAAGGAGCAGGAGTGGGACGCTCTTTGTACGCAGCTCCCGGCCGATGACCATGCACAGATTCCTTCAGTGCGTGACGCGGAGCTGAGGCGCGTTGCCCTTGCGGAAAGCGCGCACCAGAAGATCGATGTAGTTCGAAGTGATGCGCTCGAACGTCGCTCCCGGCTCGCGCCCGTACCAGGCCGTGGCCGAGTTCCCCAGGCCCAGCAGGGCGAGCGTCGCCATGCGTGCGTCCAGCTCCGGTCGGAACTCGCCGCTCGCCATGCCCTGCTCGATCACCTTCTGGATGATGCGCTCGTAGCGCCGCTCCAAGGCCCGAATGCGATCGCGCGCCGGCTTGGGCAGGAAGCGCCGCTCGCCAAGGAACGCCAGGGTGAAATCCTGACGCTCGACGACCGGCGACAGATGGTGCAACACCAGCCTGGCGACCTTGTCGGACGCGCTGCCCGGCCCGCGCAGCACGGCGAGTGCGCGGATCACATAGTCCTCGACGCCGTCGGCGCACACCGCCTCCAGCGCCGCTTCCTTGGACTCGAAGTAGTAATACAGGCTCGCCTGCCGGATGCCGAGGACGTCGGCGATGTCCTGGGTGGAAGCACCGTGGTAGCCCCGGCGCGCGAATACCTTGGCCGCGGCCGCGAGCATCTCCGCGGCGCGGCGCTTCACCTTGCGCGCGGCTGGGCGTGGTGTGACGGCGGTACGGCTGCGCATCGCGGCAATCCCGTGGACGACCGATTCTATAACAGAATAGAATTCGGATTCCATAGCGCCGCACAAATCGGGATCCATGGCGAACGGCCGTCCACTGTTCCGTGCCGATCACATCGGCAGCCTACTGCGGCCTGCCGGGCTGCGGCGGGCGTTCCGCGAGCACGCGTCGGGCCAGATGAGCGACCGCGCTTTGCAGGCCGCACAAGACGCGGCGATCCGCGAAGTCCTGAGGCTGCAGGAGAGCTGCGGACTCGACGTCGTTACCGACGGAGAGTTCCGCCGCATTTCGTACTGGGAGAAATTCGTGCGCCTCACTGCCGGGCTGACGGTGAGGGACGCGGTATTCCGTTTTCACGACGCCGAGGGGCGCGAAAGCGATTTCACCGCGCCGTACGTGACGGGGAAAGTGAGCCGGCGCGAGCCGATCACGATGGACGAGTTCGGGTTCGTCGCGGAGAACACGTCCGCGGCACCCAAGATCACGATGCCCGCCCCTTCGACGATGCATTTCTACCGCTTCACCGACTGGGGAAGCGCATATGCGGATGCGGAAGCCTTCTTCGTCGATCTGGGCAGGGTCTACCAGACCGAGATCGCCGACCTGGCGGCCGCAGGCTGCAAGTACGTGCAGCTCGACGAGGTGGCGGTTGCCATCCTGTGCGACCCGGCCGCGCGCGACAAGGTGAAAGCGCAGGGCGGCGATCCGGACCGGCTGGTGGACCTCTACATCGACGCGATCAACGAGGCGGTGAAGAACCGTCCGGCCGGCGTGACCGTCGGCGTCCACGTCTGCCGCGGCAACTACAAGGGTATGTACCTCTCGGAAGGCGGCTACGATTCGGTCGCCGAGAGATTCTTCGGCAGAACCGACGTCAATCACTTCCTGCTCGAGTTCGATTCGCCGCGCGCGGGCGGCTTCGCGCCGTTGCGTTTCGTTCCGAAAGACAAGGGAGTAGTCCTGGGGCTAGTCAGTTCGAAGGTTCCAGAGCTGGAAGAAATGGAAACTCTGAAAAGACGAACCGCGGAAGCGACCAAATACGTCGACGCCGCGCGCCTCGCGATCAGCCCGCAGTGCGGCTTCGCGAGCACTATGGGCGGCAACCCGGTGACCGAGGCCGACGAACGCGCCAAGCTGAGACTGTGCGTCGACGCGGCGCGGGCGATCTGGGGCTAGCGTGAAGGCTCTCGTGTGCCGGCGCCCTTGCGGCGCTCGCCTTTCCTACCGTCCCCCTGCAGTCCTGAACGCCACAAGGTAGACTCGGGCGTCGCTGTCTTCCGCTGCCGCTAACAGGTACTCTGCTGCAAGCTTCGGATCGGCCCGCAGTTCCTCGACGAGCCGCTCGCGGTGTGACACCGTGAGCTCATCGCGCGTTCGTCGCGCGCTTCTCGCCTCGTGCACTTTTGCCATAGCCGCTATTTTTGCACGAGTTGGCTTGCAAGGTCTGCGCCCCTCCTGCAACATGGCTGCGGCAACTGTCGACAGGGACTGACGAGCGAGATGGAGCGCCGAAATATCGTAACCCCAAGCAGCAACACCGGAAATCAAACGCCGTCGCCAGATCTTCCGGGTACCACGGCAATGATGCAGCAATACCTGCGCCTGAAGGCGCAGTACCCCGACATCCTGCTGTTCTACCGGATGGGCGATTTCTACGAGCTGTTCTACGACGACGCCGAGCGCGCCTCGCGCCTGCTCGATCTCACGCTCACCACGCGCGGCGCTTCCGCGGGCGCGCCGATCAAGATGGCGGGCGTGCCCTATCACGCGGTCGAGCAGTATCTCGCGAAGCTCGTACGCATCGGCGAGTCGGTGGCGATCTGCGAGCAGATCGGCGATCCCGCGACTTCCAAAGGGCCGGTGGACCGGCAGGTGACGCGCATCGTCACGCCGGGAACGCTCACAGACTCGGAGCTGCTCGAGGAGAAGGCCGACAACATCCTGCTCGCGCTGGCACGAACCAAGGGCGCGGTGGGGCTCGCGTGGCTCAACCTCGCGAGCGGCGAGCTGCGCGTCACCGAGGTCGCGCCGCATCTTCTCGAGAACGAGCTGCGCCGCATCGCTCCCGCGGAAATCCTCGCGAACGAGGGCACGGCTCTCGACGGTTTCGCGGTCACGCGCTTGCCCGAATGGCATTTCGATTTCGATGCCGGGCGCAAGGTCCTGCTCAAGCAGCTCGGCGCGGCGAGCCTCGCCGGTTACGGCTGCGAGGATCTGGAACCCGCGATCGCCGCCTGCGGGGCGCTGCTCGAGTACGCGAGAAAGACGCAAGGCCAGGCGCTTGCGCACGTCGCGGCAGTGATTCCGGAGCGCGCGAGCGAGTACCTGCGCATGGACGCGGCGACGCGGCGCAATCTCGAGCTCACCGAGACCCTGCGCGGTGACCCGGCCCCGACGCTTTTTTCCCTGCTCGACGAATGCGCGACCGGCATGGGAAGCCGGCTCCTGCGCCACTGGCTTCACCATCCCCTGCGCGATCAGGCCACGGTCGGAGCGCGCCACGAAGCCGTGGCCGCGCTCGCCGAGGCGCATGCGGGGATCCACAAGCTCTTGCGCCGCTTCGCCGACGTCGAGCGCATCACCGGGCGCATCGCGCTCAGGAACGCCCGGCCCCGCGATCTCTCGTCCCTGCGCGACAGCCTCGCCCTGCTGCCCGAGCTCGCGCCTGCGGTCCCGCGCGGCGTGCCGCTTCTCGCGAGGATGCTGGGCGATCTCGAAGTCCCGGCCGAGTGCCTCGCGCTCCTGAAACGGTCGGTGCTGGAGGATCCCGCGGCGATGGTGCGCGACGGCGGCGTGATCGCGAACGGCTACAGCCGCGAGCTCGACGAGCTGCGCGCGCTGCAGACAGACTCCGGAACCTTCCTCGCGGAACTCGAGCAGCGCGAGCGCGCCCGCACCGGCATCCCCAACCTGCGAGTCGCCTACAACAGCGTGCACGGCTTCTACATCGAGATCACCAACGCCCATGCGCAAAAAGTGCCTGCCGACTACCGCCGCCGCCAGACGCTCAAGAACGCCGAGCGCTACATCACGCCCGAGCTGAAGGCTTTCGAGGACAAGGCGCTGTCGGCGCGCGACCGCGCGCTGGCGCTGGAGAAATCGCTCTACGACGAGCTGCTGGCGCTGCTCGCCGCGCACCTCCCCGCGCTGCAGCGCATCGCGCGGGCCCTGGCGCAGCTCGACGTTCTCGCCTGCTTCGCTGCCGTGTCATCGAAGCGCAACTATTGCAGGCCGGAATTCGTCGAAGACATTCTCATCGAGATCGATGCGGGCCGCCATCCGGTCGTGGAAGCCCAGGTCGAGCCCTTCATCGCCAACGGCGCGCGGCTCGCGCCTGCGCGGCAGCTCCTCCTCATCACCGGTCCCAACATGGGCGGCAAGTCCACCTACATGCGCCAGGTCGCGCTCATCGTTCTGATGGCGCACGCGGGCTCGTTCGTTCCGGCGAAATCGGCGCGCCTCGGCCCCATCGACCAGATCTTCACGCGCGTGGGCGCGGCGGACGACCTGGCGGGCGGGCGCTCGACCTTCATGGTCGAGATGACCGAGTCGGCCAACATCCTGCACAACGCGACCGAAAGGAGCCTGGTGCTGATGGACGAGGTCGGGCGCGGCACCTCGACCTTCGACGGACTCGCCCTCGCCTGGGCCATCGCGCGGCAGCTCCTGGAGCGCAACAAGTCGCTCACGCTCTTCGCCACCCACTATTTCGAGATGACGCGGCTCGCGCTCGAGCACAAGGAAGCGGCGAACATCCACCTCGACGCCGTCGAGCACAAGGACACCATCGTCTTCCTGCACGCCGTCGAGGAGGGCCCGGCGTCGCAGAGCTACGGCCTGCAGGTCGCGCAGCTCGCCGGGGTCCCCAAGGCCGTCGTGCGCAACGCGCGCAGATACCTGCAGATGCTGGAGGAGGCGAGCCTGACGCGCGGAGGCCAGTCGGATCTTTTCGCCGCGGGCAAATCCGAGCCCGAGCCGCCCGCCGAATCCGATGCCCTGCGCGATGCGCTGGCGGCCGTCAGCCCGGACGAACTCTCGCCGCGCGAAGCGCTGGAGCTGCTGTATCGGCTGAAGCGTCTGTGAAGGGCTTCGCCCCGGCGCTGCTGCTCGCACTCGCCGCCTGCACGGCGCACGTCGCGCCGCTCCTGCCCTCGGGAGAGCGCACCGCGCTCCAATTCGCGCTGATCGGCGACACGCCCTACAGCGCGGCCGAGGCGGCGGCGCTCGACTCGATGATCGAGGAGATCAACCGCGAGGACCTCGCCTTCGTCATCCACGTCGGCGACATCACCGGCGGCGAGGGCCCGTGTAGCAACGAGTGGCTCGAGGCGAGGAAACGCCAGTTCGAGAAATTCAGGCACCCGTTCGTGATCGTTCCGGGCGACAACGAATGGGTCGACTGCCACCGCAGCGGCTTCGATCCGATGGAACGCCTGAGAAAGTTTCGCGAGCTCTTCGAATCCGGCGACACGAGCCTCGCCGACCGCAGCCTCAAGCTCGAGCGGCAATCGGGCCGCTACGGGGAGTACCGCGAGCACCTGCGCTGGATTGCCGCCGACGTGCTCTTCGTCGGCGTCAACGTGCAAGGCAGCAACAACAACCTCGGCAGGACGCCCCCGATGGACGCCGAGCACCGGGCGCGCATGGCCGCGGTGTTCGCGTGGCTGGAGGAAAGCGTCCGTCTGGCCGAAAGGCGCCGCCTTGCCGGAATGCTCATCTTCGCGCAGGGCGATCCCGACTTCGAGGGAAAGATGCGGCGCAAGGGGCCGAACGGATTCGCCGATTTCCGCAACGCTCTGCGCGATCTCGCGCTCAGGTTCGGAAAGCCGGTCCTGTTCGTGAACGGCGACACGCACCTCTACAAGCTCGATCAGCCTATAGCCGATCCGGCGACCGGCCGGCCCCTGCAGAATTTCACCCGCGTCGTCGTGTTCGGTTCCCCTCAGACCCGCTGGGTCCGGGCGGGGATAAGCCCGTCGTCGCCGCAGGTCTTCCAGGTGAGCCCGGCGCCGCAATCTACGCCGCGGCCTTAGCCGTGCATTTCGCTCCGGGGTCCGCCGCGGTGGCGCCCCATGCGGTCCATGCGGTCCATGCCGTCGCGGATCGCCACCCTGACCTTCTCCCTCTGCCCGGCATCGAGCGTGTCGTACACGGCGAACCACGCCTCGCGCACCTGCTTTTGCGTCGCTTCCATCTGAGCGCGCATCTGGGCGCCCAGCTGGTCGCGCAACTGCGCGAATTGCTTGAGATCGGCGCCGGGCTTGTCGATCTCAGCGCGCAGCTTCGCGCGCGTCTCCTCGCCCTGGGCGCGCATCGAGCGGTGAGCCTCGCGCTGCGCCGCCTGCGCCCTATTCCACAGCTCTTCCTGCTGCGAATTGAGGTTCAACTCCTTGTGCAGCCGCTCGAGACCGGGCATCGGGCCCATTCCTTCGTGGCCGCTTTCGCCGGGCGCCTGCGCCCAGACCGAGCCTGCGACGAGCAAGCCGGCCGCGAGCAGCATGAACTTCACTCCGTGAGGTGCAATCATCTTTCTCTCCTGTTTGGGAAACGACGCCGCGATTCTCGCGCGGAATCGTTTCCGGACTATTTCCGGCGGGCCGAGATTCGTTGCAAATTGTTTCCGCCGGGGCGGACTCCGCCGGACGGATCAGTGCAGATCGAGCGCGTGGCCCTTCAGGGCTTCGAGCGGGACGTACTTGAGGACGTTCTCGTGAGTGGATTCGAGGACGACCTGCGGCGCCATGCCCGCCTTGTGGGCCTCGACCCAGCGCAGCACGTGAAGGCACCAGCGATCGCCGGGCTCGAGGCCCTTGAAGCGCATCTCCGGGCGCGGCGTGGAGAGATCGTTGCCGCGCGAGCGGCTGAACTCGAGAAACTCCGCGGTCGCCTTGATGCAGACCAGGTGCGCGACCCCTTCCACGTCGTGCGTCGCGCAGCAGCCGTCGCGGAAGAACCCGGTGAGCGGCGCGTAGCTGCAAGCGAGCAGCGGCCCGCCGAGGACGTTCTTTTCCTTGGAGAGGACCGAGCTCATGCGGGGATTTTAGCCGGAAATCTCTCCGTCGGCCTCGCTCTCACTGTCCGCGAAACTTCTCGAGGTACCCGAGGTCGAGGGCTTCGCGCACCAATTCCATCGTGGTGCGGGCCGCCTTTCGGGCGCGGTCCGTGCCGTCGGCCAAGGCGTCGCGGACGAGCCCCATCCTGGCCGCGAAGCGCGCCCGCCGCTCACGGATTGGGTCGAGGAAGGTGTTGAGGGCTGCGGCGAGCTTCTGCTTGACTTCGACGTCCCCGACGGAGCCGCGGCGATAGCGGTCCTTGAGGTCCGCCACTTCCTCGCGGTCGGGGTTGAACACGTCGTGATACAGAAACACCGGGTTGCCTTCGACATGGCCGGGATCGGTAGCTCGCAGCCGCGTCGGATCCGTGTACATCGAGCGGACCTTCTCGCTTACGACGGCCGGGGTGTCCTTGAGGTAGATGGCGTTCCCCAGCGACTTGCTCATCTTGGCCTGGCCGTCGATCCCGACCAGCCGTGGCACGCGCCCCACCAGCCCCTTCGGCTCGGGGAACACCTCTTTGAACTGTCGGTTGAAGCGGCGCGCCACCTCTCGGGTGAGCTCGATGTGGGGAAGCTGATCCTCGCCGACCGGAACGAGGTGAGCCCGGAGCATGAGAATGTTCGCGACCTGCATGACCGGATAGGTGAAGAATGCCACCGGCACGGACTTCCGACCGAACTCCTCCATCTCCGCCTTGAGCGTGGGGTTGCGCTCGAGCATGCCGAGCGGCAGGAACCAACTCAGCCAAAGGGCGAGCTCGGCGTGCTCCGGGATCAGGCTCTCGATGACGAAGGAGCTGCGCTGCGGGTCGAGTCCGACCGCAAGCCAGTCGAGAGCCACCTCCCACACCGCCTCCCGCACCCGCGCCATGTCGTCGGCGTAGTCGGACACCTGATAGTCGGCGATCAGGAAGCAGCAGTCGTAACGGGTCTGCAGGCTCACCCAGTTCTCGAGCGCGCCCGCGTAGTGGCCGAGATGCAAGGGGCCGGTGGGCCGGATTCCGGTCAGTATCCGCTTCCTGCCTTCCACTGTGACGATCCTCCAGGGAGTCGTATGTCCGACGCCCTGGCTCACACGGAGCGTGACGTCGCCGAGCCGATGTAGTGCTTGATCTTCCCCACGTCGGCGTCCATGACTTCGAAACGCTGCGGCAGTTTTTCCAGGTTTTCGAATCCGGCGGGCCGCACGGGTTCGCGCCCGAGCGCTTCGCGGATGGTTTCGGCGAACTTCGCGGGCTGGGCGGTTTCCATGCAGACGAGCGGGACGCCTTGCTCGCGGTGCTCGAGCCCGACCTTGATCCCGTCCGCCGTGTGCGGGTCGACCATCAGGCCGTAGTCCTTCCAGACGCGCTGAATGGTCGCGAGGCGGTCGGCGTGGGTGCTCGATCCCGAGACGAATCCCGTGTCCGCGACCCGCCGGAAAGAGTCCGTTCCGGAAAGATCGAGCGTTCCCTCGCGGCCGAGCCCGTCCCAAAGCGCGCGCAGCTTTGCGCCGTCGCGCCCGACCAGATCGTAAGCGTAGCGTTCGAAGTTCGACGACTTCGAAATGTCCATCGAAGGGCTGCTCGTCGCCTTCACCTCGGCGGCCCCGCGCACGCGGTAGCGCCCGGTGCGGAAGAACTCATCCAGCACGTTGTTCTCGTTGGTCGCGACGATGAGCTTCCTGATCGGCAGGCCCATTTGCCTCGCGACGTGCCCGGCGTAGACGTTGCCGAAGTTCCCCGAAGGCACGGCGAAGGAGACTTCCCCGCCCACGGCGAAATACGCCTTGAAGTAATACACGACCTGCGCCGCGATGCGCGCCCAGTTGATCGAGTTGACCGCGCCGATGCGGTGCCGCGCCTTGAAAGCGAAATCGCCCGAGATCGCCTTGACGATGTCCTGGCAGTCGTCGAACACGCCGCGCACCGCGATGTTGAAGATGTTGGCGTCCTGCAGCGAGTACATCTGCGCCGCCTGGAACGCGCTCATGCGGCCCTGCGGCGAGAGCATGAAGACCTGCACGTTCTTCTTGCCGCGCAGCGCATACTCCGCGGATGAGCCCGTGTCGCCGGAAGTTGCGCCGACGACGTTGACCCGCCTGCCGTGCTTCCCCAGCGCGTACTCGAAGAGATTGCCGAGGAGCTGCAGCGCGATGTCCTTGAAGGCGAGCGAAGGCCCGTTGGAGAGGCCGAGGAGATGGAGGCCTCGGTCGAGCTCTTTCACCGGCGTGATGTCCTCGCTGCCGAAGATCTTTTCCGTGTAAGTCGCGGCTACGAGCGGCTTCAAGTCGCCTGCGGGGATGTCGGCGAGCTTCGACAGGATCGCGAACGCGAGCTGCGGGTAGCTCATGCCGCGCATGGCGGCGAGATCGGCTGCACCCAGTCTCGGAAACTCCTCAGGCACGAAGAGCCCGCCGTCCGGCGCGAGACCCTCGAGCAGGATCTCGGTGAACGGCTGCGGCTTCCCCCCGCCGCGGGTGCTGACGTAGCGCATGGGATTTGAGGAATCGTGACGGGAGCCGTGCCCCTGAATCCCGGTCACTGCAGTTCTTCCAGACGGATCCTCGTCACCTTGCCCGTCACCACCGGCAGCTTCTCGATCTTGCCGATCGCGGTGTTGATGCTCTTCTCGCGCGTCTGGTGAGTGAGCATGATGATGTCGACCTGCTTTTCGCCCTTGGCCGGCTCGCGCTGCACCATGGCGTTGATGGAGATAAAGGCGTCGGCGAGGATGCGCGAGATGTCCGCGAGCACGCCCGGCCGGTCCTCGACCTGCATGCGCAGGTAATACGAAGTCACGACCTCGTCCATCGGCAGGACCTTGAGGCTGGACATGCGGTCGGGCTGGAAAGCGAGATGCGGCACGCGCTGCTCCGGATCGGCGGTGTGCAGGCGCGTGACGTCCACCAGATCGGCCACCACCGCGCTCCCCGTGGGCTCGGCGCCGGCGCCCGCGCCGTAGTACATCGTCGGGCCCACCGCGTCGCCTTTCACCAGGACGGCATTCATCACCCCCTCGACGTTGGCGATCAGGCGCTTCGCCGGGATCAGCGTCGGGTGCACGCGCAGCTCGATTCCCTGCCCGGTGCGCTTGGTGATCCCGAGCAGCTTGATCCGGTAGCCGAGCTGCTCGGCGTAGCGGATGTCTCCCTCGGTGAGCGTGGCGATGCCCTCCTTGTAGCACCTGTCGAACTGCATCGGGATGCCGAAGGCGATCGCGGCCATGATGCTGAGCTTGTGCCCGGCGTCCACGCCTTCGATGTCGAAGGTCGGGTCGGCCTCGGCATAGCCGCGTTTTTGCGCTTCTTTGAGCGCCGTGGCGAAAGAAAGGCCCTTGTCGCGCATCTCCGAGAGGATGAAGTTCGAGGTGCCGTTGATGATCCCCGCGATCCATTCGATGCGGTTCGCGCTGAGGCCCTCGCGCAGCGCCTTGATGATGGGGATGCCGCCCGCGACCGCGCCCTCGAAGGCGACCATCACGCCCTTTTTCTGCGCGGCGGCGAAGATCTCGTTGCCGTGGATGGCGAGCAGCGCCTTGTTCGCGGTGACCACGTGCTTGCCGCTGTCGATCGCGGCGAGGACGAGTTCCTTCGCGACCGTGACCCCGCCGACCAGCTCGATCACGATGTCGATTTCGGGATCGCGCACCACCTCGAACGCGTCCGCGGTGACGCGAGCGTTGCCCCCGGTCAGCTTCCTCGCCTTCAACGTCTCCTTGTCGGCGACGACGCTGATGCGGATGTCGCGACCGGCGCGGCGCGAGATCTCCTCCCGGTTGCGCGCGAGCACCGCCCAGGTGCCTCCGCCTACCGTGCCGATTCCGAGCAGCCCCACGTTGATCGGCTTCATTTGAGCGGCTTCCTGAAGTGAAACGAGCTCACCACCATCCCCTCGCGGAAATAGAACTTGTGCGCCTGCACCCGCTGCGTGCCCGAATCGAGCGTGCAGGCCTCGCAGTCCGCGGCCCGCGCGAGCCCCTGCAGGTGCTCCATCAGCGCCCGGCCGACGCCCTTGGAGCGCAGCTTCTCGTCGGTCACGAGGTCGTCGACATAGAGGTGAAGTCCCTCGAAGGTGTTCTCGCCGATGCGGTATACGGCGACGCCGCGCACGGCGTCCCCTTCAGTCGCGACGCACATGCGCGCGCCTCCGGCGAACACGCGCTTCATCTTGCCCTCGTAATCGGCGGGCAGCGCGGTCCGAAGCTGGCGATGCACGCCCTCCGCCCGCCTCAGCCACCCGTGCTCGACGACCCTGCCGGCGTCATCGGTGATGTGGACGATGTTCATGACTTGAGCAGCCCGTCCTTGCGGAACATCTCCCTGATGCCGCGGATCGCCTGGCGCGACCGGGCCTCGTTCTCGATCAGCGCGATGCGCACGTGATCGTCGCCGTAGTCGCCGAAGCCGACGCCCGGAGACACCGCGACTTTGGCGTCCCTCAGTATCTTCTTGGCGAATTCGAGCGAGCCGAGCTTCGCGTAGGCCTCGGGAATCCTCGCCCAGAGGTACATCGAGGCCTTCGGGTTCTCGACCGTCCAGCCGGCTTCGTGCAGGCCGCGCACCATGACGTCGCGGCGCTTCTGGTATTTCATGCGGTGCTCCTCGACGCAGTCCTGCGGCCCTTCAAGCGCCACGATCGAGGCGACCTGGATGGGCGTGAAGCTGCCGTAATCGTGATAGCTCTTGATGCGCGCGAGGGCGTTGACGAGCTCCTTGTTGCCGACCATGAAGCCGATTCGCCAGCCCGCCATGTTGTAGCTCTTCGACATGGTGAAGAATTCCACAGCGATGTCGCGAGCGCCCGCGACCTGCATGATCGAGGGCGCCTTCCAGCCGTCGAAAGTGATGTCGGCGTAGGCGAGATCGTGGACGACGAAGATGTCGTGGGCCTTGGCGAGCGCGATCACGCGCTCGAAGAAATCCAGCTCCACGCATTTCGCGGTCGGGTTCGACGGAAACCCGATCACCAGCATCTTGGGCTTGGGGATGAGCTCGCCGATCGCGCGCTCGAGCTCGACGATGAAATCCGCCTCCGCCGTCATGCGCACCGAACGGATATCGGCGCCGGCGATGATCGCGCCATAGATGTGGATCGGGTAGCTCGGATTGGGAACGAGCACCGTATCGCCGTGGTCGAGCGTGGCGAGCATCAGATGCGCGAGGCCCTCCTTGGATCCGATGGTGACGATCGCTTCCGAATCCGGATCGAATGCGACGCCGTAGCGGCGCTGGTACCAGCCGCAGATCGCGCGGCGCAGTCGCGGAATTCCCTTCGAGACCGAGTAGCCGTGCGTGTCCGCGCGTTGCGCGGCCTCGATGAGCTTCGCCACGATGTGCTTGGGCGTCGGCCCGTCCGGATTGCCCATGCTCAGGTCGATAACGTCTTCGCCCGCGCGGCGCGCCGCCATCTTCAGCTCGTTGGTGATGTTGAAGACGTAGGGAGGAAGACGCTCGATTCGGGCAAATTTTCGCATGGGCGCGGGATTTTCTAAGGAGTGCGGCGGGCTTTCCGAGCCGCGCTGCGCTGCAAAAAGTTATAATGTTACCGGACACTTACAGCACCGGCAAACTTGAAGCTGCACCTCGATCCCGCGACCGCCAAGAACGCCATCACCGGCTATGGCGAGGGCTACGTGATGGTCAACCGACAGAGGTTCGAACGAAGCCTGGTGGTACTGCCCGAGCGCATCCTCCTGGACTGGCCGCCGAACCGATTCGATGACCTCGCACCCGAGCATCTGGCGGCGCTCGCCGGTCTGGACCGAGAAATCATCCTGCTCGGCACCGGAGCGCGGCTGCGCTTTCCGCGTCCCGAGATCATTCAGCCCCTGATGCGGTCCGGAGTCGGCGTGGAAGTCATGGACGTGCAGGCCGCCTGCCGTACCTACAACATTCTCCTCGCCGAAGACCGCAGGGTCGCCGCGGCTCTGCTGATCGGGTGAATTCGACGATTTCGAGGCTCGGGCCGTGGATCCTGCTCGCCGTCTTTGCGGCCGGCTGGTTCTGCAATCTCGGCTATCGGCACCTCGTCAAGCCCGACGAAGGCCGCTACGCGGAGATTCCGCGCGAGATGGTCGCGAGCGGCGACTGGCTCACGCCGCGCCTGAATGGCTACAAGTATTTCGAGAAGCCGCCCCTGCAGTATTGGATCACCGCGGCCGCGTTCAGCGCGTTCGGCCAGAGCGAATGGACGGCGCGCCTGTGGCCGGGAGTCATCGGCTTTCTCGGCGTGCTCCTCGTTTTCTGGGCCGGAAACCGTTTGTTCTGGCCGCCGGTGGGCCTGTATGGGGCCGCAGTCGCGGCGAGCAGCGCGATCTACGTGTCGATCGGACACCTGCTGACCCTCGACATGGCGCTTTGCGTCTTCATGTCGGCGTCGGTCTTCGCCTTCGCCGTCGCCCAGCGCGACCCGGCGGACGAAGCGGAGCAGCGCCGCTGGATGCTGCTCGCCTGGGCGTCCGCGGCGCTCGCAGTCATGACCAAGGGACTGGTCGGCATCGTACTGCCCACGGGTGCAGTGGCGCTCTACGTTCTGATCGAGCGGGACTGGAGGCTTCCGGGTCGGCTGCACGCGCTGCGCGGCGGGCTGCTCTTCCTCGCGATCGCGGCGCCGTGGTTCATCGCGGTTTCGCTCGCCAACCCGGAATTCCCGCGTTTCTTCTTCATCCACGAGCACTTCGAGCGCTTCACCACCCGGGAGCACGGACGCTATCAGCCCGTGTGGTATTTCGTGCCGGTGCTCCTTGCCGGAGTCCTCCCCTGGATCGTGCACCTGCTCCCCGCCCTCGGGCGCGCATGGACGCGCGTTCCGGAAATCAGATTCCAGCCGCGGCGTTTCCTGCTTCTGTGGTGCGTGGTCGTCTTCGCGTTCTTTTCCGCGTCGGGCTCGAAGCTCGGCTCCTACATCCTCCCGATATTTCCGGCGTTGTCCTTGTTGATCGCGATCCATCTCGCCTCCGCGAGCCCGCGCTTCGCGCTGGCACAGGGCCTGGTCGCCGCCTTGGTCGGGATCGCGCTCGCCACCGCGTCGGTTTGGGCTTCCGCCAATCTCCCGAAGGCTCTGGTTCTTCTCGAGACGGATCTCCCGCCGGAACTGTACGCAGCTTACCTGCCCTGGCTCGCCGTTGGGGGCATCGCGCTGGCCGGGGCGGGAATCGCTTCCGCATCGCAGTGCGGCCGGCGCGCCGCCGCCGCATTGACTCTCGCCCTCGGCGGCCTCGCCTGGGTGCAGATCGTATTGTCGGGACACGAGACGCTTGCCCCGGCCTTTTCCGCGTATCATGTCGTCCAGAAAATCCGGGGCGATGTGCGGCCGGACGTTCCTTTTTACGTAGTGGACACCTTTGATCACACCCTGCCGTTCTACCTGGATCGAACCGTGACCATGGTCGGCAACAAGGACGAGCTGGCGCAGCCGATCTCGTTGGAGCCCCGGGACTTCCTGCCCGACGCTGCCGCTTTCGCGCGCGCATGGCAAGCCGACCGGGAAGCGTTCGCCATGTTCACCACGAACGACCTCGCCGATTTTCTCAAGTCGCATCCGGTCCCCATGCAAATCGTCGCGCGCGATGCGCGCCGCGTCATCGTGAAAAAACCGTGAACGCGGCGAGCTGGGCTTTCATCTTCACCGGCGTGCTGCTCAACGCGGCGGCGCAGCTGCTGCTCAAGGCAGGCACCAACGCCGTGGGCCATTTCGAGTTCAGCACGCAGAACATCGTCCCCGTCGGCGTGAAGCTCGCATTCGAGCCGCATATCGCGGGCGGAGTCGCCTGCTATGTCGTGAGCCTCGTCGTCTGGGTCCTGGGCCTGTCGCGCGTCGAGGTTTCGATCGCGTATCCGATGCTTTCGATCGGATACGTCGTAAATGCGGCCGCGGCCTGGTACCTGTTCGGCGAATCGCTCACGGCGCAGAAGCTGATCGGAATCGGCTTCATCGTCGCGGGCGTGTTTCTCGTCGCGCGCTCCTAGTGAACTTCCTTCCCTTCGCGCGGCCGACCATCGACGAGGCCATGATCGCCGCAGTCGCCGACACGCTGCGCAGCCGCTGGATCGCCACCGGGCCCCGAGTCGCCGCGTTCGAAAAGGCGCTGTCGGAACGCTTCGGCGGGCGGCCGGTTCGCGCGCTCACTTCCGCGACCGCGGCGATGCAGGTGGCCCTCGAGCTGCTCGGCATCGGGCCGGGCGACGAGGTGATCATCCCCGCGCAGAGTTTCTTCGCGACCGGCAACGTGGTCGAGCGCGCCGGCGCGACCTCCGTATTCGTCGACGTGAGCCTCGCCTCGCGCAACATCGATCTTGCCCAGGCCGCGGCAGCGGTCACGCCGAAGACGCGCCTGCTGCTTCCCACGCATTACAACGCGCCGCTCGATCCCGATGTGCTCGACGCCTTCGCCGGGCGCCACAAGGTGCGCATCCTCGAGGATGCCGCCCTCGCGATCGGTTCGCGCACCCCGCGCGGCCCGGTGGGGGCGACGGGCGACATCGTGTCGTTCAGCTTCCATCCCAACAAGAACATGACCACCATCGAGGGCGGGGCCCTGGCGCTCAACGACGAGCGCGAGGCGGCGATCGTGGACGAGCTGCGCTTCCACGGCATCAAGCGCCTGCCCGACGGCACGCGCGACGTGGAGCGCGCCGGGGTGAAGTACAACTTCTCCGACGTGTCGGCGCGACTGGGCCTGGAGCAGCTCGCGCGCCTGGAGGACTGGTGCCGCGCCCGCGCGCGGCTCGCGCAGCGCTACTTCGAGTGCCTCGCGGGCGACGACCTGCTCACTCCCGAGCGCCTGCCGCCGCGCGACAACCCCGGGCACAGCTGGAACATGTTCGCGGTGCTGCTGCCGCTGCAGGCGCTGCGCAGCACGCGCAGGGCGTTCATGGACGCGATGCACAAGGAAGGCATCGGCACCGGCGTCTCCTACGAAGCGATCCACCTCACCACGCTTTTCCGCAACAAGGGATTCCGCGAGGGCATGTTCCCGGTCTCGGAGCGGATCGCGCGCGAGACGGTCACGCTGCCGCTCTTTCCCGAGATGCGCGCGGCGGACGTCGAGCGCGTGTGCGAGAGCATGAAGCGCGTGATGCGGCGCAAGGCCGCCTGACATGGCCGCGCCGAAGGTCTCCGTCGTCATTCCCGTCTACAACGAGGAAGCGATCCTGCCGGCGCTGTTCGCGCGGCTGTATCCGGCGCTGGATGCGCTCGGAGTGGGCTACGAGGTCATTTTCGTCAACGACGGCAGCGTCGACCGGTCCGCGGCGCTGCTGCGCGGGCAGTTCGAGCTTCGCCCCGATGCGACCCGCGTGATCCTGTTCAACGGCAACTTCGGCCAGCATCTCGCCATCATGGCCGGGTTCGAGGCGAGCCGCGGCGAGCGCGTGGTCACGCTCGACGCGGACCTGCAGAACCCGCCGGAGGAAATCGCGAAGCTCCTTGCCAAGATGGACGAAGGCTATGATTATGTCGGGTCCGTGCGCAGCGAGCGACACGATACGATGTTCCGGCGCAGCGCATCGCGGATGATGAACGCCGTCCGAGAGCGCATCACCCGCATCCGCATGACCGATCAGGGGTGCATGCTGCGCGCCTACAGCCGCGACATCGTCGCAGCGATCAACAGCTGCCGCGAAGTCAACACCTTTATCCCCGCTCTCGCCTATACCTTCGCGCAGCGCCCGACCGAGGTCGAGGTGGAGCACGAGGAGCGCGCCGCCGGCGACTCGAAGTATTCGCTCTACAGCCTCGTCAGGCTCAACTTCGATCTCGTCACCGGGTTCTCCGTGATGCCCCTGCAGCTGTTCTCGCTCTCGGGAATCGCGATAGCGCTGTTGTCCGTGGCGTTCGTGGTCTTCCTCGCGATCCGCCGCGTGGTGGTCGGGCCCGAGGCGGAAGGCGTGTTCACACTCTTCGGAATCGCATTCTTCTTGATCGGAATCACCCTGTTCGGCATCGGCCTGCTGGGCGAATACGTGGGCCGCATCTACGAGCAGGTGCGGCAGCGGCCGCGCTACCTCGTGCAGGCGGTTCTGGAACGCAAGGACGCCGTTTCGGAATCGCCGAAACAGCGTCAAACCGTGACCGGCTGAAGAGTGGCGAGCGCGGTCGTCTTCGCCTATCACGACGTCGGCTGCCGCTGCCTCAGAGTCCTCCTCGATGAGCGGATCGAAGTGTCCCTCGTGGTGACGCACCGGGACCGGCCCGACGAGAGAATCTGGTTCGCGAGCGTCGCGGAGCTCGCTCGCGACCGGGCGATCGAGACGCTTGCGCCCGACGATCCGAATGCGCCGGAAATCGTCGAGAGAATCCGCGACCTGCGTCCGGATTTTCTTTTCTCGTTCTACTACCGCCTGATGCTCGGCGCTGCGCTGCTCGCGATCCCCGCGAGGGGTGCATTCAACATGCACGGCTCGCTCCTTCCGAAGTACCGCGGGCGGGTGCCGGTCAACTGGGCGATCATCCACGGCGAGACCGAGACCGGCGCGACCCTGCACGAGATGGTGGAGAAGCCCGACGCGGGACGCATCGTCGACCAGGAAGCCGTCGCCATCCTGCCCGACGAACTCGCCGTCGATGTTTTTAGGAACGTTACCGGAGCCGCCGAGCGCGTCCTCAGGCGCAGCCTGCCGAAACTCGCCGACGGCAGCGCGGTCCTCCGCGCGCAGGATCTTTCCCGGGGCAGCTATTTCGGCGGGCGCCGGCCCGAAGACGGTCGCATCGACTGGAGCGCCTCCGCGAAGCGGGTGCACGATCTGGTTCGCGCCGTCGCGCCGCCCTATCCCGGCGCTTTTACCGAAGTGGAGGGGGCGCAACTGCGGGTGCTGCGGACGCGACGCCCGGCGCGGAAGAGCGGCGCGGGGGCCGGCGCGTTCCTCTACGCGGAAGGCGGCCGCTGCTACGCCGCATGCGCGGACGGAGAGATTCTGGAGCTCCTCGACGTTGAACTGGACGGCCGGCCGCTCTCCGCGCAAGAATTCGCCAATCGCATCGGTGATCGCAGGATCCCGCTGAACTAGGGAGTCAAGGTGAAAAGAATCCTCATCCTCGGCGTGAACGGCTTTATCGGCCATCATCTTTCTAAACGTATCGTCGAGCGCACGGACTGGGAGGTCTACGGCATGGACATGCAGACCGACCGTGTCGCCGAGCTGCTCGGTGAAAAGCGCTTCCGCTTTTTCGAGGGCGACATCACCATCAACCGCGAATGGATCGAGTATCACGTCCGCAAGTGCGACACGGTGCTGCCCCTGGTCGCGATCGCGACGCCCGCGATCTACGTCAGGGAACCCCTCAAGGTCTTCGAGCTCGACTTCGAGGCGAATCTGCCGATCGTGCGCGGATGCGTCAGGCACGGCAAGCGACTGGTCTTTCCCTCGACTTCCGAGGTCTACGGGATGTGCCCGGACCGCGAGTTCGATCCGGAGACCTCCCCGCTCGTGTACGGACCGATCGACAAGGCGCGCTGGATCTACGCTTGCGCGAAGCAGCTGATGGACCGCGTCATTCACGCCTACGGGATGAAGGAAGGGCTCGACTACACGCTGTTCCGGCCGTTCAACTGGATCGGTTCGGGGCTGGACAATCTCAACGCCTCCAAGGAAGGGAGCTCGCGCGTGATCACCCAGTTCTTCGGCCATATCGTCCGCGGAGAACCGATCAAGCTGGTCGACGGGGGCCGGCAGAAGCGCGCGTTCACCTACATCGAGGACGGAATCGACGCGCTGATGAAGATCATAGAGAACCGCAAGGGAATCGCGAGCGGAAAAATCTACAATATCGGCAACCCGAAGAACAACTATTCGGTCAGAGATCTCGCCGGCATGATGGTGAAGCTCGCCCTGGAGTACCCCGAATACCGCGCCAACGCGCGGAAAGTGAGGCTCGTCAAGACGACCGCGGGAGAGTACTACGGCAAGGGCTATCAGGACGTGCAGAACCGCGTCCCCAAGATCTCGCAATCGACGAATGACCTGGGTTGGCGGCCGCGGGTCGGCATGCGCGAGGCCCTGAAGCACATCTTCGAAGCCTACCGGACGCACGTCGCCGAGGCGCGAAGGCTGGTCGAATGAAGCTTGCCCTGAAAGTCGACGTCGATACCTACCGCGGCACGCGGCGCGGGGTTCCGCGCCTCGTCGAGCTGCTGAAAAAGCACGGCGCCGGCGCCACTTTCCTCTTCAGCCTCGGTCCGGATCACACCGGCCGCGCGATCAAGCGCGTGTTCCGCCGCGGCTTCATCGGAAAGGTATCGCGCACCTCGGCGCTGTCGCACTACGGCTTCCTGACGCTCCTCTACGGGACGCTCCTGCCCGGTCCCGACATCGGGCGGCGCTGCGCCGACGTGATGCGCAGGGTGCGGGACGCCGATTTCGAGGTCGGAATTCACGCCTGGGACCACGTGAAATGGCAGGACGGCGCGCCTGCAGCCGACGCCCGGTGGACCGAGCGCCAGATGCTCCTATCGCGCAAGCGCTTCGAGGAGATATTCGGGACGCCCGCGCGCGCGCACGGCGCCGCGGGCTGGCAGACGAACCTGCACGCCCTGCGCCTGACCCAGCGCCTCGGCTTCGATTACTGCTCGGACACTCGCGGGAGCGGTCCCTTCATCCCCGTATGGCGCGCAGAGGTCGTGGCGTGTCCGCAGCTCCCGACCACGCTCCCGACTCTGGACGAGCTGATCGGCACGAACGGGCTCACGAAAAAAAACGTCGCGGACCACGTGCTCAACCTCACGCGGGAATGCCCCGCCGCGGGGCACGTGTACACGCTTCACGCCGAGCTCGAAGGCGGAAAGCTCGCGCCGGCGTTCGAGGCGATGCTCGCGGGGTGGAAGAACCAGGGCTACGATCTGGTGTCGATGCGGGCGCTCGCCGAATCGCTCGACCTGAGAAGCCTGCCGCGCAACGAGATCGCGTTCGGCAGCGTCGCGGGTCGATCGGGATTGCTCGCGCTGCAGGGCAAGGAATTTCTCTCATGAACGGCGAGCTCTTCCCCGGCTTCAAGCGCAGGCGCATCAGGACGAGCGGCGCGGCGATCAATCTCGTCCACGGCGGCGTGGGCCCGCCCCTGCTCCTTCTGCACGGCTATCCGCAGACCCACGCGATCTGGCACCGCGTCGCGCCCGAGCTCGCGAAGCGATTCAAGGTGGTCGCCGCCGACCTGCGCGGTTACGGAGACAGCGAGAAACCCCACGGGCGTCCCGACCATGCCAACTATTCCAAGCGCGCCATGGCACAGGACCAGGTCGAGGCGATGCGCGCCCTGGGTCATGAAACGTTCTTCGTCGTCGGTCACGACCGCGGCGGACGGGTCGCGCATCGCATGGCTCTCGACCACCCCGCCTCGGTGACGAAGCTCGTCGTGCTCGACATCGTTCCCACGCGCACGATGTATGCCCGGGTCTCCCGCGAGTTCGCCAAGGCCTATTACCACTGGTTCTTCCTGCTGCGGCCCGAGCCGATTCCGGAGACCCTGATCGGCGCCAATCCGGATTTCTACATCGAGAGCCACATGGGGACCCGCCACGCGGGCTTGAAGGCCTTTGCGCCCGAGGCGCTTGCCGAGTACCGGCGATGCTTTCGCGATCCGGCGACGATTCACGCGAGCTGCGAGGATTACCGCGCGGCCGAGTCGATCGACCTCGCGCACGACGAGTCCGACATCGGCGACAAGGTGGTCGCGCCTCTCCTCGTTCTCTGGGGCAAGCACGGAACGGTGGCCCGCTGCTTCTCGCCCCTCGCCGACTGGGCCGAGCGGGCCGAAACCGTCCAGGGACGGACCCTGGATTGCGGCCATTACATCCCGGAGGAGGCGCCGGCGGAACTGTTGGGGGAGCTCGTAAAATTTCTTTCGTGAGCTGCCGCGGAAACGCAGTCGGTTGCGTTCGCTTCCGAATTCGGGGGACAATGGCGCCCATAGGGGTGCGGACTCTGGATGGCCGACAAAGCGGTAAGCGACTTCGTCCTGCCCGCCACCGGCGGCAAGGAGTTCCGGCTCTCGGCGGTCAAATCCAAGCTGCTCGTCCTCTATTTCTACCCGAAGGACAACACCCCGGGCTGCACCACGGAAGGCGCGCAATTTCGTGATCTCTACTCCCAGTTCCAGAAAGCGGGCTGCTCCGTGGCCGGCGTTTCACGAGACAGCCTGAAGTCGCACGAGAATTTCAAGGCCAAAATGGGCTTTCCTTTCGAGTTGCTGTCGGACGAAGACGAAAAGATCTGCAAGCAGTTCGGCGTGATGAAGATGAAGAACATGTACGGCAAGAAGGTCCGCGGCATCGAACGCAGCACCTTTGTGCTCGACCGCGACCGCGTTCTCCGGCGCGAATGGCGCGGAGTCAAGGTTCCCGGTCACGCCCAGGAGGTGCTCGATTTTGTTAAAACCGTCTGAGCAGCAAGCCGGTTCCGCAGCCGAAGCTTCGCGCAAATCCGTGCCCTCCCGCCGCCCCCGCGCGCAATCCCGACCGTCCGCAACGAAACTCTTCGTTCTCGACACCAACGTGCTGATGCACGACCCGACGAGCCTGTTCCGTTTCGAGGAGCACGACGTGTTCCTGCCGATCATGACGCTCGAGGAGCTCGACAACAACAAGAGCGGCATCTCGGAAATCGCCCGCAACGCGCGCCAAGCGAGCCGGTTTCTGGACGACATCGTGAGCCACGCCAAGCAACCCATAGCGGAGGGAATTCCGCTCGCGCGCCACGAGGCCGACAACGCGAGGGGGCGCCTCTACCTGCAGACCGAGGCGATCAACGGCCACATTCCCGCCAATCTTCCGATCGGCAAGACCGACAACCACATCATCGGCGTCGTCATCTACCTGCAGAAGCGCGACCCCAAGCGCCGGGTCACGCTGGTGTCGAAAGACATCAACATGCGCATCAAGGCCCGGGCGCTGGGCCTGACCGTGGAGGACTATTACAACGACAAGGTGCTCGAGGATGCCGATCTGCTCTACACCGGCGTTCGCGAGCTGCCTGCGGATTTCTGGGACAATCATGGCCGCGACATCGAGTCGTGGAAACGCGAGGGACGCACTTATTACCGCATACGCGGTCCGCTCTGCCAGAACCTGCTGCTGAACGAGTTCGTGTATCAGGACGGCGAGCGTCCGCTGCTCGCCACGGTCAAGGAAACCTCGGACCGGACGGCGGTGCTCGAGACCGCGCGCGACTACACCCACGGCAAGAACAACGTCTGGGGCATCACGGCGCGCAACCGCGAGCAGAACTTCGCGCTCAATCTGCTCATGAATCCGGAAATCGACTTCGTGACGCTGCTCGGCCAGGCGGGTACGGGCAAGACTCTCCTTACGCTCGCGGCCGGCCTGATGCAGACCCTCGAGACCAAGCACTACTCCGAGATCATCATGACCCGGGTCACCGTGCCGGTCGGCGAAGACATCGGTTTCCTGCCGGGCACCGAGGAAGAAAAAATGGCGCCCTGGATGGGGGCGCTCGAGGACAATCTCGATGTTCTCAACAAGACCGACGACGACGCGGGAGAATGGGGCCGCGCCGCCACGCGCGACCTGATCCGATCCAGGATCAAGATCAAGTCGCTCAATTTCATGCGCGGCCGCACCTTCATCAACAAGTATCTCATCATCGACGAGGCGCAGAACCTGACTCCCAAGCAGATGAAGACCCTGATCACCCGCGCCGGCCCCGGCACCAAGGTGGTGTGCCTGGGCAACATCGCGCAGATCGACACCCCCTACCTCACCGAGGGCAGCTCCGGCCTCACCTACGTCGTGGACCGCATGAAAGGCTGGTCGCACTCGGGGCACGTGACACTGCAGCGCGGCGAGCGCTCGCGCCTCGCCGACCACGCCGCCGAAGCGCTGTAAGATACGGAATAAACTTCGCCCGCGCGGTGTTGGCCGGGTCGCCTTTCCCCGCACACTGAATTCCCACTCAAACAGAAAGAGGACGATATGTCTCGTGCAATTCCAAGGGGCTTCCTGTGGGCGCTCGCTGCAGCTGTGCTCGCCGCCGCGCCTGCCGCGTACGCCCAACAAAAGGATTTCAAACCCCACGTCGGGCAGCAGGGCAAGGACGTGGTGTGGGTGCCGACGCCGGATGAGGTCGTCGAACGCATGCTGAACATGGCGCAGGCTAAGCCGGAGGATTATGTGATCGATCTCGGCGCGGGCGACGGCAAGATCGCGATCGCCGCCGCGAAGAAATTCGGCGCCCGCTCGCTCGGCGTCGAATACAACCCCGACATGGTCGCGCATGCCCAGCGCAATGCGCAGGCGGCCGGGGTCCTCGGCAAGGCGCAGATCGTCCAGGGCGACATCTTCGTGACCGATTTCACCCAGGCGACCGTGCTCACCCTGTATCTTCTGCCGTCGCTCAACATGAAGCTGCGGCCGCAGATCCTGGCGATGCGGCCGGGAACCCGCGTCGTCGCTCACGCCTTCAACATGGAAGACTGGGAGCCGGACGAGACCTCCGACGTGGACGGCAGGCGCGTCTATCTGTGGATCGTGCCCGCGAGCGTCGCGGGCCGCTGGGCGATGGAACTCTCCGGCGCGGGCGGTTCGGAAAAGCTCAGCCTGAATGTCGACCAGAGGTTCCAGAAAATCGAGGGCGTGGCCTATCTGGGCTCGATCCTCGCTGGCCTGCGCGAGCCGCGGCTCTCCGGATTCAGGATCGGCTTCGCCTACGTGGACAATCACGGCGTGCGGCGCGACTTCACCGGGCGCGTCACCGGCAGCACCATGGAAGGCTCGTTCCGCACCGACAACGGCGCGGAAGGCCGCTGGACCGCCACGAGGAAATAGGGCGAAACCGGCGCCTAGAGCGTCTTGTGGGTACCGTCGCAGAAAGGAGGGTTGCGGGTGCGCTTGCAGCCGCACAGCCAGAGTTTCTCGGCCTTGGCCACCCCGAATTTCACCGGCACGAACTCGCTGCCCTTGTGCGTGCCGTCGCAAAACGGCTGGCTTTTCGAGCCCCCGCAGCGGCACCACCAATAATCGCCGGGGGCGAGCTCGACCGCGTACGGGGATTTCTGCGCGATATGGGGTTCCATATTCGTCTCCTTTGGGGTGCGCAGACACCTGACTCCAGATGGGACCGAGGCGGAAGTATAACCCCGTCCCCATCGATCTCGCGAGAGGTCTGCGCGACCGGCGAGCGTTCAGGCCCGTGTCGGTATAATGGCGCGATGAAATTGCTCTTCGACTTGTTCCCAGTCGTCCTGTTTTTTGTCGCGTTCAAGCTCTTCGACATCTACACGGCGACCGCGGTAGCCATCGCCGCGACGTTCTTGCAGATCGGCTGGTTGAAGTGGAAGCGCCGGAGGGTCGATACGATGATGTGGATCAGCCTTGTCATTATCGTCGTGTTCGGCGGGGCGACGCTTGCCTTGCACGACGAGACCTTCATCAAGTGGAAGCCTACGGTCCTCTACTGGCTGTTCGGCGTCGTCATCGCCGTAGCCCAGTCGCTGTTCCGGAGAAATCTCGTCCGCGCGATGCTGGGCGACCAGGTGCGCATGCCAGACGGCGTCTGGACCCGCCTCAACTGGAGCTGGGTGGGCTTCTTCATCTTCATGGGAGCGGCCAATCTGCTGGTCGCCTACAACTTCCCCACCGATACCTGGGTCAATTTCAAGCTTTTCGGCGGAATGGGGCTGATGCTCGTGTTCGTCGTGCTGCAGGCGCTGTTCCTCGCCCGCCACGTCGAAGAGAAGGACGCCTCGAGCTGATGGATCTGGCCGAGACGATCCGCGAGCGGCTGGCTGCGCTCGAGCCGCAATCCATGGACCTCCTCGACGAATCCGAGGAGCATGCCGGCCATGCGGGCGCAAAGGCGGGCGGGAGCCATTTTCGCCTGACCATCGTCTCGCCCCGTTTCTCCGGCAAGGACCAGATCACGCGGCACCGGATGGTCTACGAGGTGCTCGGGCCCCTGATGCAGCGCGATATCCACGCGCTCGCGATCCGGGCCTTCGCCCCGGATGAGCTATGATTTCACTTTCAAACGAAGGAACCCCCATGCTTTCACGCCCGGTCCGCCTGCTTGCCGCGCTGTCCCTGTGCCTTGCGATTCCCGTTTGGGCCCAGACCGCGGCGAAGGCTCCCGCTTCCAAGGCGGTGACGGTCAACGGCAAGCCCATTCCCAAGGCCCGTCTGGACTTCATCGTCAAGCAGCGCACCACGCAGGGCCAGCCCGACAATGACCAGGCGCGCAAGGCGATTCTCGACAACCTGATCACGCAGGAAGTAGTCGCACAGGAAGCGGACCGCAGAGGTTTCGCAAAGACCTCCGACGTGCGCACGCAGCTCGAATTGCTGCGCCAGCAGGTGCTCGTTCAGGCCCTCGTGCAGGACCATTTGAAGGCGCACCCCATCAAGGACGAGGAGATGCTCGCGGAGTACAACAAGGCGAAGGCGTCGCGCGGCGACAAGGAATACAAGGCCCGGCACATCCTGGTCGAAAAGGA
>WNGC01000235.1_pt1 | contig 38366 bp, 36 predicted proteins | sample 5400051 | NCBI WGS metagenome assembly WNGC01 (sample SAMN13153368, study PRJNA577476) | soil metagenome | isolation source: 20 cm soil or saprolite under grassland replicate 2 | place: USA:California | collected 2016-06-15
GCGAAGGAGATCGAGCTGGAAGATCCGATCGAGAACATGGGCGCCCAGATGGTGAAAGAAGTGGCGACCAAGACGTCGGATCTCGCGGGGGACGGGACGACCACGGCGACGGTGCTGGCCCAGGCGATTTTCCGCGAGGGCCTCAAGTCGGTCACGGCCGGCTCGAACCCGATGTCGTTGAAGCGCGGGATCGACCGGGCGGTGGAGGCGGTGGTCGAGGAGCTGAAGAAGATCTCGGTCCCCACGGCGGGGCGGAAGGAGATCGCTCAGGTCGGCGCGATCTCGGCGAACAACGACAAAGAGATCGGTGACCTGATCGCCCAGGCGATGGAGAAGGTCGGCAAGGACGGCGTCATCACGGTCGAAGAGGCGAAGGGCCTCGAGACCACGCTCGAGACGGTCGAGGGCATGCAGTTCGACCGTGGCTACCTCTCGCCCTACTTCATCACCGATCCCGAGAAGATGGAGGCGGTCCTCGAGGACGCCTACATCCTCATCCACGACAAGAAGATCTCGTCGATGAAGGACCTGCTTCCGATCCTCGAAAAAGTGGCGCAGGCGGGCCGGCCGTTGCTCATCATCGCCGAGGACGTGGAGGGTGAGGCGCTGGCCACGCTGGTGGTCAACAAGCTCCGTGGCACGCTGAAGGTGTGCGCCGTCAAGGCGCCGGGCTTCGGCGACCGCCGCAAGGAGATGTTGGTCGACATCTCGGTGCTCAGCGGCGCGCCGCAGGTGATCTCGGAGGAAATGGGCCTCAAGCTCGAGAATGCGACGCTCAACGATCTCGGCCAGGCCAAGCGCATCGTCGTCGACAAGGACAACACCACCATCGTCGGCGGCAAGGGCAAGCACGACGCGATCCAGGGCCGCATCAAAGAGATCAAGGCCGCGATCGAGAAGTCCACGTCCGACTACGACAAGGAGAAGCTGCAGGAGCGGCTCGCCAAGCTCGCGGGCGGCGTGGCGGTGATCAACGTGGGCGCGGCTACCGAGACCGAGATGAAGGAGAAGAAGGCGCGCGTGGAAGATGCGCTGCACGCGACGCGCGCCGCGGTCGAGGAAGGCATCGTGCCGGGCGGCGGTGTAGCGCTGCTGTACTGCCAGCGCGCGCTCGACAAGGTCAAGGTGGCCGATGAAGACGCGAAGATCGGCGTCGACATCGTGCGCCGGGCGCTGGAAGATCCGATGCGGATGATCGTCCAGAACGCCGGCGCCGAGGCGTCGATCGTGGTCGGCAAGGTGAAGGAGTCGAAGGACAAGAACTTTGGCTACAACGCCCAGACCGATCAGTTCGAGGACCTCGTCGCGGCGGGCGTGATCGACCCGACCAAGGTCACCCGCACGGCGCTGCAGAACGCGGCCTCCATCGCCGCGCTGCTGCTCACGACCGAGTGCGTCGTGGTGGAGAAGAAGGAGAAGGAGAAGGCTCCGCCGATGCCCGGTGGTGGCGGTGGCATGGGAGGGATGTACTAAAGAACCCGCATAACCAGCAGAACAACTAGAACTCGAATAACGAGAAGACGACGCCCCGGGGTAACCCCCCGGGGCGTCGTTATTTGGTCGACTGTCACGTTACTCACTATGCCAACTCCACATCTTATACTATCGAAAGATCGTATAGACCACGATGTGCACGCTGTGCAGGTCCACAGCCGGTGAAGTACCACGCGCGGACGGAGATGCCATAATGCCGGAACTGTCGTGGGCGCGTGTGAAGACCGATCTCCACCTTGGGCTGCGGCGCGGCGCCTGGTATCGGGTCATCCGGGAGACGGGCAGCCAGGTCATCCTGGACGTCGACCACCAGCCCGCGACCATCCTCCGGGAGTACTTGGAATTCGCCAGCGTCCGCCCCGACCGGTGGACGATCGTCGAGCGGCCCAGCGATGTGGCCGGAGCCGCGGCCGGGTGGGGCCAGTCATACGGCGTCTGCCCCCATTGCACGCATCGCGCGTCGTTGGTACACCCGGTAGTCGAAGCCCGTTGCTCGAAGTGCGGTGGGACATTCCTCATCGACTGGTCCGCGTCGCATCTGGCGGGGGAAGGCGGCCGCCAGCTGTAGCGGTGCACGCGTTTTGGGGCGGCGCCGAGCGGATTGGCCGGGGATTGTGTGACGGAGGACACCGGGCCGTGCCGGGGTGCATCGAAAGTTGACACCGAGCCGGAATTTCGGCTGTTACAACGATAGGTTATATAGCATATAAACTCTATAGTACGTAGACGCTATACCATGTGAGGTTATTGCATGTTGCCACATGTATTGGATATTGACGCTGTGCAAGACGTGAACGGGTCCCCCGTCCTGAGGGAGGCCTGCTCGGCATGGGCCTTGCCCGTGGACAACACGTCACACGTTCCCAAACGCAGTGAGGAGGCGTCCGTGCTCAGTCCTTCGTTCTCGCGCCGCTGTCGGGTCGCCGGCTTCACGTTCATCGAAATGATGATCGTGTTTGTCATCCTGGGCATAATGACGACGATGATGGTCAGGGCGGTCCGGGGCCAGTGGTTGGGGAGCGCGCGCCGCTCCGCCACGCGCGACATCGGCGCCTACCTGTTCCGCGGACGTGGGATCGCCGTGCAACAGAGCCGGACGGCGTGGGTGGTCCGCAGCGGCGATGTGCTGAAGATCCTGGTGGATTCTTCGGGGACGCCGGTGCAGCTCGGCAGTCAACTCGACTTCTTCCAGCGCTACGGCGCGCACCTGGCCGCGACGCCGAAGGACACCGTGCAGTTCGATCAGCGCGGCTTCGCCCCCTACGTGACGCTGATACCCAGGTTCATCATCAGCCTCGGGGGCCGCACCGATACGGTGTGCGTGACGGGCCTCGGCAAAATCACCTCACGGAGCTGCTAATGACTCCTTACCTGTCGGTTCCCAGGTCCCCGCGCTCGGAGCGAGGGTTCACGCTCGCCGAGCTGATGGTGGCCGTGGTGATCTTCAGCATCGGCCTGCTCGCCATGGCAGGGACGGCGGGCGTGATCGTGACGACGCTCACGAGCACGCAGTCCCGGACCATCGCGGCGGGCGTGGCGGAATCGCGCTTCGAGCGCCTCCGCTCGACCGCGTGCGCCAGCCGCGCCGCCGGCTCCGCCACCACGCGGGGTACCGCCGAGGCGTGGACGCTCGACCACCTGGCTCGTGCCGACGACGTGACGGTCTCCGTCACGTTCTTGAGCAACCATCAGTCTCGCACCGAAAAGTTCCGGAGTTTCATGCCATGCTGACCGGGAAAAGGATGCGGCGCCGCGCCGGGTTCACGCTCATCGAGCTGCTCATCAGCATGGTGCTCATGGGCCTGGTGTCGGCCGCCATCGTCAAGCTGCTGCTGCGGCAGCAGCGCTTCTACAACAGCGCGACCGACCTGATCCAGACACGCCAGCAGATCCGCCAGGCGGCCGGGATGCTGCCGTCGGACTTGCGGGGGATCTCGAGCGTCGGCGCGGACATCTCCGCGATGAGCGACTCGGCGATCGAGTTCCGCTCGGTGTTCGGCACCTCCGTGGTGTGCAGCAACATCGGCGGGGCGCTCTCGACCGTACCGCGCGTCCTCGCCCGGAACTCCCAGATGACGAGCTACGTCAGACCGCCGGCCGTGGGTGACTCCGTCCTCGTATACGACAACGGAGCGACGACGGCGCTGGCCGACGATGGCTGGACACGCTTCCAGATCAAGACCGTGACTCCGGTCACCAGCAACGTCGCCAACGGCTGCCCGGTTTCGTCCGGCCTGACGCTCGGGGGGGACATCTCGGCGGCCAATCCGAGCTATCAGCTCACGTTCGTGGCTGCGGCACCCGCCACCGTCGCCGTGGGCGCGGGGATGCGGTTCTTCCGCCGCGTGCACTACAGGATCTACAAGGAAACCGACAACCAGTGGTATATCGGGTTCTTCGACTGCATCGTCGGCCGGGTACCGGTTTGCATTCCCACTCAACCGATCGCGGGTCCGTTTCAGGCGTACGCGGTGAACGGGACCAGCGGGATGCAGTTCGCGTATTACGACTCCCTGGGCGCCGTAACCGCGAACCCCCTCCAGGTGGCGCGCATCAGCCTCGTGGTGCGGGGACAGGCGGCGTCGCTCATGAACCTGAGCGGGGCAGGTGGCACCGTATTTCGCGACTCGCTGCGGATCGAAGTGGGCTTGCGCAACCGTAGGTAACCGCCGCACCGGACCGGACAGAAGTCCGGCCGCGGCACGTGAGAGGGAACGAGGCACTATGCGTAGGACACTCGAATCGCAGCAAGGCGTGGCAATGATCATGGCCCTTGGGGCCATCGTGATCATCGGTGTGCTCATGGGGAGCGTATTGTTCGTGTCGACGCAGGACTACCGCGTCGGGGGCAACACGGTCCGCATGGAGCGCGCGGCCACGGCCGCCGAGCTGGGGTTGAACCGCGTCCCGCTCGACTGGAACCTCGCGGATAACCTTGGGCTCACGACCGGTAACACGCGCACCAAGACCTATACGGCGCCGGGCGGCGGCAGTGCGAATGTGGTCATCACGCGCCTTCCCGGGCCGTTCTTCTGGGCGGTCTCCGAGGGCGCGTCGGGGGGCATCGGCAGTCAGGCCTCGGGGCGGCGTCGCTACGGCCTGTTGTTCCGGCTCGATATGCCGCAGATGAACTTCCTGGGCGCGATCACGACTCAGGGCAATACCACCGTGTCGGGCAACGTCACAGTGACCGGGACCGACGCGGCGCCGGCCGGGTGGAGTAGCTGCGGCGCCACCGGTCCGGCCGTCGCCGGGGCGGCGATCTCTCCCACGACCAACGTCAACACGAACGGCGCGAACGTCTCCGTCACGGGGAGTCCGAACTTGCTCACGACCCCCGCCGCCGCCGACTCGAACACGTACTTCAACTACGGCAGCTCGACCTACCAGTCGCTCGCGGCGACGGCGAGCCTGGTGTACCCGGGCGGTACCCTGCTCAATGGCGTCGGGCCGATCGTCGTCGGCGCCGCGTGCCAGACCAGCGTGAATCCGCCCAACTGGGGAGAGCCGAACCACGCCACGCCGGCGGGCGCGTGCGACAGCTACTTCCCGATCATCCACGTGCTGGGTGACTTGAAGGTCACCACTGGGCGCGGTCAGGGCATCCTGCTGGTCGACGGCGATTTGACGGTGGCGGGCAACTTCGCGTTCGATGGAGCCGTGATCGTGCGCGGGGGGCTCAAGATGTCCGGGACCGGGAACAAGATCGTCGGCGCCACGATGGCGGCGAGCGTCTCGGTAGACGACAACGTGGGGCTCAGCGGGAACACGTCATTGCTGTACTCGTCCTGCGCCCTCCAGTCCGCGCTGTCGGCGTCGGCGTACCCCACGCGGGCCATTCAACGGGCATGGGTGGATCTCTACTAGACGCACTAACAACCAGACGCACAGACGCGCAGACGCAACAGCGGTGAACAGGCGGGAGGGAGCAGGGGTTGTCTGCTCCCTCTTCGCTATTCTCCTCTGTGCGTCTGTGCGTCTAGTCTTTGCCTAGCCTTGTATCTTTCGTCTCATGCCTGCCCCCTCGGGTGAGCGCGCGACCCTGTCGCGCGACCTCGCGGACTTTCTGATCGAGCTTTCGATCGCGCTGCACAAGCACGCCATGTATCCGGAGGGCCATCCCTCGCTGGCGCCGGCGGCCGCGGGCGTGACCCGGCGCGCCGGGCTCTTGCTCGAAGACCGCGCCACACTCTCGCTCGGCGTCGCGCGGCAACAGCTGGTGATCGAGGGCGTCGCCACCGATCCGAAGCACCCGGTGTTGGCCGAGCTCGCCGCCCGGCTGCACCGTCACCACCTCGGCGCCGTCACCTTCCGGCGCGGCGTCGAGGCCGGCGAGATGGCGAGCGTCCTCAAGACGCTGGCCGTGGACGCGGAGCGCAGCGGGCAGCCGCTCGGGCTGGGCGCGCCGGAGCGGTTGCGCGCCTGGGTCAACGTCCAGCTGCACGCCCTCACCTACGAGCGCCTCGAGCTGGTGGACGACGGCGCGCCCGTGTCCGAGCGCGGGGCGCGGGCCGCGCAGCTGTGGGTGGGCCTGGCGCGCGCCGCCCTCACGGCTCAAGCGGGGGACGACCGGCCCACGCCCACCGAGCCGGCGGTCATCGCCCGCGCCATCGACGACCATCCCCGGACCGATGCCGCGGCGTACGACCAGGTGATCGTCGGCTATCTGTTGCAGATCGCGGACGAGCTGAAGACCGCGGGCAGTGCGGAGGCGGTGGCGCTGCGGCGCCGCACCTCCCGGCTGATCCGCGCCCTCAAGCCGGACACGCTGCGGCGACTGGTCGAGATGGGAGGCGACTTCGTGCAGCGGCGCCAGTTCGTGTACGACTCGACCGACGGCATGGCGGTCGACGCCGTGCTCGACATCGTCCAGGCGGCGGCGGACTCGTCGCACCAGACGATCTCGCATTCGCTGGTCCGCATGCTGTCCAAGCTGGCGGCGCACGCCGAGGCGGGCGTCGCTGAGGTGCGGCCCCAGGCGGACGCGGCGCTGCGGGACCAGGTGCGCCAGCTGCTCCAGGGCTGGACGCTGGCGGACCCGAACCCGGGCGCGTACGGAGCGGCGCTGCAGCGCATGGCGCGGGCGGCGCCGGAGCGCGCCGCGACGCTCGACGGCGACCACCCCACCGAGCCCGATCGTATCGTTGCGATGGCGCTCGAGATCGACGCCGTCAACCCGCACGTGCTCGCCGCCGCGGATCGCGTGGTGCGCGAGGGGCGACTCGGGCAGCTGCTCGACGCGCTGGCCGAGGTCCCCGAGTCGCAGGGGGCGGCTCCCGAGGTGTGGGCACGACTTGCGACCGCGGACGTCGTGCGACAAGTGGCCACGCGGGATCCGGTGGACTTCAAGACGCTGGAACGGCTGGTGCCCCACGTGGGCCTCGCGGCCGCGGCACCCCTCATGGACGCGCTCGCGGCCGCCGAGGCGCGCGGCGTGCGCCGCGGCCTGCTGGCCCAGCTCGCCAGGATGGGACCGGACATCGCGCCGGCCGTGATCCAACGGCTGGGGGATGCGCGCTGGTACGTGACGCGCAACCTGCTGTCGTTGCTCGAGGAGTTGTCGCCGCTCCCACCGGATTTCTCGGCAGCGGCGTATCTGAAGCACGCGGACGCCCGCGTACGCTGGCAAGCGGTGAAGGTCCAGATCAAGCTTCCCGCCGCGCGTGACGCGGCGCTCGCGCTGGGCCTGCAGGATCCGGATGCGCGCACGCTGCGGCTGGCGCTGGGGCTGGCGGTGGCACTGCAGAGCTGCCCCGACGCGGCGGTCCCCGCCCTGGTAGGACGCGCTCTGGATCGCGGCCTCCCCCCCGACGTGCGCACCCTCGCCGTCCGCGCCCTCGGCTACGCCCGGGCGCCGGCGGCGCTCGAGGTGCTGCTGCGGCTGACCTCGGGCGGTCGAACCCTGTTGGGACGGGAAAAGCTGGCCCCCAAGTCTCCGGAGCTCCTGGCGGCGTTGGCGGGGCTCGCGAGCGGGTGGCCACGGGATCCACGGTCGCGGGTCGTGTTGCGTCGGGCCACGGCGTCGGGCGATCCCGACATCGGGGCTGCGGCTGACACCGGCGAGCGGGGCAACGGGCCGTGAGCGGGCCCGCCGGGTTCCTCTCCGCGTTCGCGCACGCGCTCGCAGCGATGACGCTCTACACCGCCGGGCACCCGGCGCGGGAGCGGGCGATCGACGACGCGTTCCAGCAGCTGCAAGACCTCCAGGCCGCGGCGCCGAACGCGCTGTTCACGTTTCTAGGCGACGAGATCGTGTTCGGGAACCTGCCCGTCCGTGAGCTCAAGGCCTGGGACTGGTCGCGGCGCCTCGCGCAAGCTGGTATCCAACGACTCGAGTTCGCCGAGCGCGTGAGCCGCGATGAGTTCGAGGGGTTCCTCGACGAGGTGCTGGCTCGCTTGACGCTCTCGGCGATCGACACGACCGAGGCGCATCAGCTGCGCCGCTCCAGCATCCGCTACGGATCGGTCGGCGTGAAGGGCGACGCGGGACAGGCCGAGGCGCCGGTCGCGACGGCGACGATCGGCTATTCGCTGGGCGAAGAAGTGGAAACGGTCCGCTGGTTCCAGGACGCCGTCAAGTCCCAGGGCGTCGTGCCGCTCACCGAGGCGGAGGCGGTCGTGCGCTCCCTGTCGATCGCGATGCACAGCGAACGCCAGCTCGTGATCCCGCTGCTGCAGCTGAAAGAGTTCGACCAATACACGACGACGCATTCCATGAACGTGGCGGTGCTGACCATGGCGCTCGCCGAGCACCTCGGGTTGGGAGCGCGTGACGTGCGGAACTTCGGCATCGCCGGCCTGCTGCACGACATCGGGAAGGTCACGATCCCGCTCGAAGTGCTCACCAAGCCGGGTCGCTTCACGGACGAAGAGCGCGCCCTCATGAACCAGCATCCGGCGGAAGGCGCGCGCATCATCCTCAAGTCGGAGGAGCAGCTCGAGCTGCCCGCGGTGGTGGCGTACGAGCATCACATCATGCTGAACGGCGGCGGCTATCCCACCCTGCGGTTCCGCCGCGACTGTCACCGGGCGAGCAAGCTCGTCCACGTGTGCGATGTGTACGATGCCCTCCGCACCAACCGTCCGTACCGGGAGGCGTGGCCGCAGGAGCGCACGCTGGCCTATCTGCGCGACCGCGCGGGGATCGAGTTCGATCCCGAGATGGCGGGTGCCTTCGTGCGCATGATGAAGCAGTGGGAGCCGCAGGTGGCGGTCATGACCGACGAGCACGCGCCGCTCGGCACGGCGGGGACCTGAGGCATGCCGCGCTGCGCCGCTGTCCTCGTCCTGCTCGTCGGGCTCGGTTCCAGGCTCGCCGCCCAGACCGCTCCCTCCCTCCACCGATCCCACCTCGAGGGGAAATGGCAGGCCAAAACCGACGACGAGATTCGGAACATCATGGTCCGCGCCGACAGCTCCGCGCAGTTCGGCGAGCAGGTAGCCCGGTGGCGCATCGTCGGGGACAGCCTGTGGCTGGCCTTGGGGGACGGCGTGTGGCAGGTCTATGGGATGAAGCTGGAAGCGGACAAGCTCACGCTGTCGGGCGGGGACCTGGAGAAGCCGGTGACGCTGCACCGCGTCGGTCCCGCCACGGCGCGCGCCGACACATTGGCGATCCCGCCGGCGCCGCCGCCGACCGAGCGCGCCTGGGATTAGCTCACGGGGCGTTGCGAATGTTCGCGATGCGCCAGCCGTCCGGCGTCTTGAGGAAGCGGATCGCCTGGCGCAGGCGGGTTTCGCGTTGCCCCCCGCCTCCGGCCGGCACGAACGTGTACGCGGTGCGCACCGCGGCGTAGGCGGTGTCGCCGCGCGCGCTCAGGCGCTCGACGCTGTAGCGGGCCGTGAGCCGGATGTAGCGCTGGAAGAACGTCTCCCACCCCGTGACGTCTTTCGCCGCCATGCCGGGCATCAGGACCTGGAGGTTGGCCACCCGCTCGCTCGCCATGGCGCGCTCGAGATCCTGCAGCAGCACGCCGACCGCCACGCGCGTGTCGGCCGGCTGCGGCGACGGCGGGGCGACGCCGGCGGCCACGCCCACCTGTTCGGCGTCGAGCGCCGCGAGCCGGGCGACGGCCCAGTCCCCGGCCGCGTAGAGCGACTCGGCGCGCCCGAGCGACGCCCCGGCGCGCCCCGCGTCGGGGTGCGTCGAGCCGAGCGCATTCACGACGGGGGTGGCGCGCGTCAGCGCCAGCTGGGCCTCGCGCCGCAGCTCTTCGGCTTCCTGCTGCGCCTTCCGGTACTGGGGGATCGCGCTCACGTACCCGCTGGCCGCGCGTGCCAGGTCCCCCGCCCGCAGGGCCCCCTCCGCGGTGAGCAGGACCGTCTCCGCCAGGATGAGCGAGGGCACGTTGTTCTTCATGGCGCCGGCGCGGCGGGCGAGCTCTCGGGCCTCGAGGGTCGAATCCCGTTGGGCCACGAGCGCGGCGTTGAGGTTCACGGGCAGCGCGTAGCCGAGTACCTGATCGAGGCTCGCCCCGGCGAATGGCGTGTTGTCGAGCGGCGCGGCCACGGGTGAAGGCGAGCGCGACACGTACAACAGCACCAGGGCCGTGACCATCAAGGTGGTCAGCACCGCCGCCCGCCACTTGAGCGGGGCGTGGGTCACGAGCCGGAGCACGGCGGACGGGATCGGCGTCCACCTGAGACTGAGCCGCTCCGTCGTATCAGACGCTCCGGACAGGGCGGCGCGGATGGCGAACAGCGCCGATTGCATCTGGCGCGCCGTCTCGTAGCGCTCCTCCGGGACCTTGATCAGGGCCTTCGACACCACGCGCTCCAGCGCCGCCGGGATGGAGGGCGCCGTGGCGCGGAGCGGTTTGGGGTCGGTCGTGAGCACCTGATACAGCACGCCGTGGACGGTTTCTCCCTCGAACGGCTTGCGATAGGTGAGGAGCTCGTACAGCAGGCAGCCGACCGCGAACACGTCGGTCGCGGGCGTGATCGCGCCGTTGGTGATCTGCTCGGGGGCCATGTACGTCGGCGTCCCGACGATCGCGCCCGAGCCGGTGACGTCGGCGGACTGCTGGCGCGCGATCCCGAAGTCCATGATCTTGACGGAGCCGTCGGACGCGATCCGCACGTTGGACGGCTTGATGTCGCGGTGAATCACGCCGCGCTCGTGCGCGTACGAGAGGCCCTGCAGTACGTCGATGACGAGATCCAGTTTGCGCTCGAGCGCGAGCGGCTCGCTCAGCGCGATCAGCGTGCTCAAGTCACGGCCGTCGATGAGCTCCATGGCGATGAACAACTGCCCGTCCGCTTCGCCCAGGTCGTAGATGGTGACGATGTTGGGGTGCTGCAGCGCGCCCGCGGCGCGGGCCTCGCGCAGCAGCCGCTCGCGCGCGTCCGCCGTGCGGCCCGCCCGCGAGAGCAGCTTGAGCGCGACGTAGCGGCGGATGACGGAGTCATACGCCCGCCACACCGCGCCCATCGCCCCTTCGCCGATGAGCTCGTGCAGCTCGAACTTGCCGACCCGCCGGTATTGCTCAGTCTCCGCCATGCCGATCGTTGTGGAGGTGGAACCGTGCAATTTGTGCAGTCCAAGGGTCGGCCGCAACGCGCGGCCGTCACCCCGTGCTCCAATCGTAGATCCGTCCCAGCAGGGCCCGCAGCTCGGCGTCCACTTCGACGTCGCGCCGGGGAAGCACCCGCTCCGCAATGTTGAGAAACCCCTCGCGGCTCATTCGGGTCCCGCCGGTTGCCCCCCACGCGAACGGCGGGACGTACTTCGGGGGCCGCACCGCGTCGAACACGCTGGCCCCGGTGCCCACGACCGTCCCGGTTGCGAGCAGCGTTCCGATCGCCGTCTTGACGTGGTCGCCGATGAGACTGCCCAGGAGCTGGAGACCCGTTTCGAGCGGCGTGCCCGCGACGTCGAGCCGGACGCGGCCGTACGTGTTCTTCAGGTTCGACGTGATCGTGCCGGCGCCGAGGTTCGCCCAGCGGCCGATCACCGAATGGCCCACGAAGCCGTCGTGGGCCTTGTTGGCATATCCCAGGAACACGCAGTTCGACACCTCGCCCCGCACGTTGCAGCGCGGGCCGATCGCGGTCACGCGCACGGAGCCGCCCAGGACGTGGGCGTTGGCCCCGACCCACACGGGTCCCTCCAGCCGCGTCCCCGAGCGGACCTCGGCCCCGCTCTCGAGCACGACGGGACCCCCCCGGACGTCGAATACCACCCCCGGCTCGACCACCGCGTCGCGCAGGGCGATCGCGCTGGGGTCGCCGAGCACCGTGCTGCCCGCGGGAATCGGGTCGGCGTCGCCGAGCAGCGCGCGCAGGTCGGCGTGGAGCAGCCGCTCGAGCGTGGCGATCACGTCGTACACGCCGCGCAGCACGGCGCCCGCCACCTCGATCGTCCGCGCGTGCGGCTGGGGCCGGTCCCACGTGGCTCCCGGTCCCACGCCCCAGCCCACCGTGATGCCGCCGCACGTGAGGCGGAACGCGCCGTCGGGGAGCGCGGGCGCGAGTCCGCGGGGGGCGAAGGTCGACGACCCGATGACCGCGGGGCCGGTCACCGGGTGCCGGGGCGTCACGGCCGGTACCCCCGGCTCGGCAAAGCCGGCGAGGTGGGGCAGGGCGAAGATCCCGGCGGCCTCCGCGCCCACGAACGTCTCCCACCGCTCGCGGATGAGGTGGGCGCCGGCCCGCAGCTCACACAGCGGGCGCGCGCCCAGGAACGGGTCCCAGGCGGGACCCGGCTCGGGATCGAGCAGATATAGCGTGTGGGTCACAGCCGCTGCACGAGCTGCTTGAGCCGCTCGGCGCGCCCCGTCGGCATGACGAGGGTGTGGCCGTTGGCCCGCACCACCACCATGTCCTCCAGGCCGATCACGGCGAGGTGCTCGCTGTCGGACCAGACCACCGAGCGGCGCACGTCGTCCGCCAGGGTGACGTTCCCGACCACGACGTTGCCGCGCGCGTCGGGCTTGCGAATGCGCAGCAGCGCGTCCCACGAGCCGATGTCGTCCCAGCGAAACGTGCCCGCGACCACGGCGAGGCGCTTGGTCCGCTCCAACACGGCGACGTCCACCGCCACCGGGCGCACCGCGCCGAAGAAGCCCGTGATGTCGCCCGCCGCCAGCGCCGGCCACCCCGGCTTGAGCTCGCGGGCGTAGGCGCCCGCCTCGCCGAGAAAGCGCGCCACGCTCCAGGCAAACAGACCGGTATTCCAGAGCGCGCCGCGCTGCCGCAGCAAGGCGGCGCGCGCCGGCGACGGCTTCTCGACGAACCGCCGCACGCCGCGCGCGCCGCCGAGCGGCTTGCCGGGGACGATGTAACCGTACGCCGTCTCGTTGCGCGTCGGCTTGACGCCCACCGTCACCAGCACGTCGTATTCCTCGGCCGCCGCGAGCGCCTGCCGGGCGGCGGCGCGGAAGGCGCGGTCGTCTTCGACCGCCCAGTCGGCGTGCAACGAGAGCAGCTGCGCCCCGGAGTCGCGCTCGGAGATCCAGTGCGCCGCCCACACCAGCGCCGGCGCGGTGGACGCCGCGCGCGGCTCCGCCAACACCTGCGCCCGCGGGATCTGCGGCACGGCGCGCGCCACCTGGTCCACCAGAAACGGTCCGGTGAGGATGAGGATCCGCTCGGGCGGCACCAGCCCATCGAGCCGCTCCACCGCCTGCTGCAGCAGCGGGCGGTCACCGGCCAGGGGCAGGAGCTGTTTCGGGCGCTCGGCGGTCGACAACGGCCAGAACCGGGTCCCGGAGCCGCCCGCGAGGATCGCGGCCCAGACGCTCACCGGGGGTCCTCGCGCGCGGGGGGCGGGAGAGGCCCGTCGTCCAGCATGGCCGCGATGCGGGCGGTGAGCTTGCTGGGGCTGAACGGCTTGGTGAGGAGCGCGGCGCCCAGCTGCTCCGCCTCGCCCAGCACGCGCTCGTCGCCTTCGGCGGTGAGGACGATGACGGGGAGACGACGGGTGGCGCCGGCGCCGCGCAGCTCCCGCAGCAGGTCGAGCCCCGAGCCGTCGGGGAGATGGAGGTCGAGCAGCAGCGCGTCGAGCGGGGCACGGCGGTCGTCCAGCGCCGAGCGTGCCTCGGCGAGGGTGCGCGCCAGGCTCACCCGGTACCCGAGCCGCTCGAGATGGGGGCGCAGCAGCAGCCCGATGTGCGGCTCGTCGTCGACGACGAGGAGGTGCCGCCGGGGGGCGGGGGGCGACAATGCGGCCGCCTCCCGCTCAGAGGAGGCCGGCGATCGCGGAGTGGTGGCGGCGCAGGTCGTAGAGCAGCGCGCCCACGTTGGTGGACGGTTGCACCAGCACCACCAGCAGCGCGTCGGCGTTGAGGACCGAGACCAGCGCGAGGCCGGCGCCGAACTCGAGCACGCCGGCGCCGAAGGCCCCGCGTCCGCCCGCCTGCCCGAGCTGCGCCATGCTGTTGATGACCGACGGGAGGAGTGCGGCGACGCTCTCGGCGTCGACGCCGTTGGCGGTGCGGGAGTCGATCGCCAGCCCGTCGCGCCCGACGACGACCACCGCGTCCACACCGCTTCGGCGGCTGAGCGCCTCGACCACTTCGCGGATCGTCGCCATACGGCGGCCAAGCTAGGAATGGAGTCTGGCGAAGTCAAGCAGTGATCGCGGGTTGACCCACTTGGACGCGGCTCGGTATCTTCTCCGGCACCGCATGACTCCGCGCCGCCGACTCGTCGCCGTGACCGCCGCCGTCACCGGTCTCGCGCTGCTCGCCGCCGCGTGCAGCAACACGACGGGCCTGCCGGCGGCCGTGTTCAACAACGTCGTGGACACGGTCTCGCTGTACGCGTTGCGCGGCACCGCCATCGCCTTGCCATCCGCCTATTCGATCGAGCAGCTGGTAGCCGTCCGCACCGATACGACTGTGAGTCTCGATTTTGCGTTCGACTTCGACTCGGCTGGCAAGCCGACGCTGCTGCCCACGGCGGCCCTCCATCTCGGCACGGCATCCGGTCTGCAGCCGACGACGACCGCGTTCGCGGCCATCACCCAGGCGCCGACCGGCGGCTACATCCTCGACACGGCCGTGACGGCCGACAGCGGCAAGGTGTTCTACGCGGTGTCGCGTCTCGTCCCCTGTTTGATCGGCTCCGTACCGTTGTATGCCAAGCTTCACGTCCTGAGCGTGGACACCGCGACGCGGCGTCTGACCTTCGAGATTCTCGTCGATCAGAATTGCGGCTACCGCGGCCTCGCCCTGGGACTGCCCAAACAGTAGCTCCGTGATCGACCTCAAGCTGCTTCGCGCCTCGCCTCAGCAGGTGCGGGCTGCGCTCGCCCGCCGCGGCGACCCGAGCCTGACGCGCCTGCTCGACGAGCTGGAGGCGCTGGACATACGCCGTCGGGCGCTCACCGGCCAGCTCGATCAGCTCAAAGGTGAGCGCAACGAGGCCGCGAAGGCCGACGCCCGTCTCATGAAGGAGAAGGGCGAGCTGCCGGCGGCCGTGCGTGAGAGCCGTCGCACCTTGGGCCAGCGCATCGATGCCCTGGACACGGAGCTGCGCGGTATCGAGGCCGCGGTCGAGGAAAAGCTGCTCTACGTTCCGAACCTCCCGCTCCCCGACGTCCCGGACGGCGACGAGTCGCACAACACCGTGGTTCGCACCTGGGGCGAGCCCGCTCCCCGGGGCGGCAAGCCGCACTGGGAGCTGGGCGAGACGCTGGGGATCCTGGACCTCGCCCGGGGCGCGAAGCTGTCGGGATCGGGCTTCCCGGTGTTCGTCGGCGCCGGGTCCAAGCTGGTGCGGGGCCTGATCAACTTCATGCTCGACCTGCACACCCGCGAGCACGGGTACGTCGAGGTCGAGCCGCCGTTCGTCGTGCGGCGGGAGTGCATGGTCGGCACGGGCCAGCTGCCGAAGTTCGAAGACGACGCCTACAAGACGACGCCCGACGATCTCTTCCTGGTGCCCACGGCCGAGGTTCCGGTCACGAACCTGCACCGCGACGAAATCCTCGACGGGGCGAAGCTGCCGCTCGCGTACACGGCGTATACACCGTGCTTTCGGCGCGAGGCGGGCGCCGCCGGCAAGGACACCCGCGGACTGCTGCGCGTGCATCAGTTCGACAAGGTCGAGCTGGTGCGCTTCTGCCGGCCCGCCGACTCGCCCGCCGAGCACGAACGGTTGACCGGGCACGCGGAGGCCGTGCTGCAGCGGCTCGAGTTGCCGTACCGCGTCGTGCTCATGGCGATCGCGGACTTGGGCTTCGCGGCGGCCAAGAAGTACGACCTCGAGGTGTGGGCTCCCGGAGTGGGCCAATGGCTCGAGGTCTCGAGCTCGAGCAGCTTCACGGATTTTCAGGCGCGACGTGCCAACATCCGCCATCGGTCCGGCGCGGGGGCGAAGCCCGAGTTCGTCCATACGCTCAATGCCTCGGGTGTGGCGCTGCCGCGCACCATCGCCGCGCTGCTCGAGACGCATCAGCAGGCCGACGGGTCCGTGACCGTTCCGCGGGCGCTGGTCCCCTACGCCGGGACGGAGCGCCTCGTGCCATCCGGTGGCGCGTAACGGCGCGCTGCGCCGCGCGGGTCTTCCCGTCGTCGTCGGACTGGCCCTCGTGCTGGGGGGGATCACGGTCGGATACGGGTGGATCGTGGCGCGGCACCTGCGCGACGACGCGCGTCAGACCAGCGGGCTCCTGGGGCGCGTGTTCGCCGGACTGAACGACCCCGGCCCCGATGCGGCCACGGATGCGCTGCTCGATCTCGCCCGCGAGGTGCGCTCCCTCGGCATCCCCATCGTCGTGACCGATACGGCGGGACGCATCACGGCGCTGGACAACGCGCCGCCCACGGTGGGCGGCGACACCGCGCGACTGCGCGCCTGGATCACCCAGCTCGACGTCGAGAATGCGCCTGTGGTGCAGCCCGGGGTCGGCACGATCCACTACGGCGCGGGCCCGGCGGCGCGCACCCTGACCCGGCTGGCGCTCCTGGAAGGGACCGTGCTCGTGTGTCTCGCGCTGCTCGCGGCCTGGGCCTACCGCTCGCAGGTCGCGGCGGCGCGGGACCGGCTGTGGGTCGCCATGGCCCGCGAGTCGGCGCACCAGCTCGGCACGCCGCTCATGAGTCTCACGGGATGGATTGCCTACCTGCGGGAAAATCCGGATACCACCGGACTCGAGCTGGCCGATCATCTTCAGGCGGATGCGGAGCGGCTCGAGCGGGTGGCCAAGCGGTTCGAGCGCATCGGCCGCCCGGCCCGGCGCGAGCCGGTGGGCCTGGGAGCGGTGGCGGAGCGCGTGGTGAGCTACTTCCGGCCGCGCCTCCCCACCCTGGCGAGCCCGGTGGCGCTGGCGCTGCGCGCCACCGGGCCGGGCCCCACCGCTCTGGGCGATCCGGTGTTGGTCGAGTGGGCGCTCGAGGCCGTGATCAAGAACGCCATCGACGCGCTCTCCGGGCGCGGCGGCAGGATCGACGTCACGGTCGACGCCGCACCCCGGACGGCCCGCATTGCGGTGTGCGACGACGGGCCGGGCGTCGCCCCCGAGGTGCGCGCCAACCTGTTCGAGCCGGGCGTCTCCACCAAACCGGGCGGGTGGGGCATCGGCCTGGCCCTGGCGCGCCGCATCGTCGAGCAGCAGCATGGGGGGCGCCTGGTGTACCGTCCGGCGCCGGGTGGGGAGGGGACCGAGTTCGTGCTGGAGTTTCCGCTGGTCCAGGAGCGGGACGGGGGACGGGGGAGGCGGGACGGGTGACGCTCCCGCTCAATCCCGCGCAAGAGGCTGCAGTCCGCCACCCTGGCGGACCGTTGCTGGTGCTCGCGGGGGCCGGCTCGGGCAAGACGCGCGTGTTGACGGCCCGCATCGCCCACTTGATTCAGGAGCGCGGCGTGGCGCCGTCGCGCATCTTCGCGGTCACGTTCACCAACAAGGCGGCCGGGGAGATGCGCGCCCGGGTCGCGGCCCTGCTCGGCGCCGATCCGCGCGGCCTGTGGATCGGGACGTTCCACTCGCTCTCGGCCCGGCTGCTACGGCGCGAGGCGCCCCACCTCGGCTTCGGCCCCAACTTCACCATCTACGACCAGGACGATTCCGAGGCGCTGGTCAAACGGCTGCTGGAGCAGCGCGGCCACTCACCCAAGGCCAATCCGCCCCGCGCGATCCACGCCGTCATTTCCGGGGCCAAGAACCGCATGCTGCTCCCCGAAGAGCTGGGCGCGAGCGCCGAGAGCCCGCTCGAGCGCGTGGCGGCGGAGATCTACGCGCTGCTCGGCCCCGCCCTGAAGCAGGCCAACGCAATGGACTTCGACGACCTGCTGCTGTTTCCCCTCACGCTCTTCGTCGAGCACCCGGAGCGGCTCGCCTACTGGCAACGGCGCTTCGACCATGTTCTGGTGGACGAGTTCCAGGACACCAACGCGGCGCAATACCGGCTGGTGCGCCAGCTGGCGGCGGCGCACACCAACCTGTGCGTCGTGGGCGACGACGACCAGGCGATCTACGGCTGGCGCGGGGCGGACGTGCGCCACATGCTCTCGTTCCAGCGCGACTTCCCCGGCGCCACCCTGATCAAGCTGGAGCAGAACTACCGCTCCTCCCAGGTGATCCTCGACGCGGCGAACGGGGTAATCGCGGAGAACGCGCGCCGGCTGGGGAAAACCCTGTTCACCGCGAAACAGGGCGGCGAGCCGGTCACGCTGCTCACCGCCGCCGATGAGCGCGACGAGGCGGAGTGGCTGGCCGCGGAGTTGGCGCGGCGCGCCGCCGACGACGACGTTCCCTATGAAGGAATGGCGGTGCTGTACCGCACCAACGCGCAGTCGCGCCCCCTCGAGGAGGCCTTCCGGTTCCGGGGCATCCCCTACCGCCTGGTCGGCGCCGTGAGCTTCTACGAGCGGCGCGAGGTGAAGGACGTGCTCGCCTATCTGCGCCTCATCGCCAACCCGGCGGACGACCAGGCCTTTCTGCGCGCGGTGAACGTGCCGCGCCGGGGCATCGGCGACGCGTCGCTGGCGCAGCTCATGCGCGCCGCCACACAGTGGAAGCAACCGCTGTTCCAGACCGCCGGGGCGGCCGGCCGGATCCCCGACCTGCGGCCCAACGTGCGAGACGCGTTCGTGGCCCTGGCCCGCCTGCTCGAGGACCTGCGGGCGCGCTTCGGCCAGGCCGACCCGGCCACGGCGCTGGAGCAGGCGATCGCGGCCGTGGGCTATCCGCGGTACCTCGCCGACGAGGGACCCGAGGGGATCGAGCGCCTGGAGAACGTGCAAGAGCTGATCGCGGGCGCGGCTGCGTGGGCGGAGACCGCCGGAACGGAAGGGGACGAAGCCGGGGATGAGGCCGGGGAAGAGGGAAGGGGGACGGGGACATCGCTAATCGAGCGGTACCTCACGCAGGCGGCCCTCGTGACGTCCGCGGATCAAGGCAGCGGCGACCCGACCGGCGTGACCCTGATGACCGTACACATGGCGAAGGGCCTCGAATGGCCGGTGGTGACGCTCGGGGGTCTCGAGGACGGACTGTTCCCGCTCGCCCGCGCGGTGGGCGAGCCGGGGGGGCTCGAGGAGGAGCGACGGTTGTGTTACGTGGGACTCACGCGGGCGCGCGAAAAATTGTATCTCTCATGGGCGCGCACCCGCTACCGCAACGGCCGGCTCGAGCTGTCGGAGCCGTCCCGCTTTCTCGAGGCGGTGCCGGCGGGCGCGCTGGAGGAGCGCAGCACGACGCCCCTGTGGGACCGCGGCGAGCGGACGGCGCGTCGAACGGGCGGGCGCGCGCGCGGCGCCGGCGCTGCGCCGGACCTGGACTGGGACGTCGACGCGTCGCAGGACATCCCGCGCTACGCCGCGGGCGAGCGCGTGCGACACCGCAAGTTCGGGAGCGGAGTGGTGCGCGCCGTGTCGGGCGCGGGTCGGGAGTTGAAAGTCACCGTGGAGTTCGACGATCGGGAGATCGGCACCAAACAATTGCTCGTCGCCTACGCAGGGCTCGAGCGCGAGTGGGAGAGCGCATGAGCGTCACACACGACGAAGTGCTGAAGATCGCGCGGCTCGCGGAGCTCGAGGTGAGTGAGGACGCGCTGCCGCTCCTGGCCGAGCACATGTCGCGGATTCTCGATTACGTCGCCCAGATCAACGCCGTGCCCGCGAGCGAAGGCGTGAAGCCGTTCGTGCCCGGGCCCGACGCGCTGCGCTTCCGGACCGACGAAGTGAAGCCCATCCCCCTCGCCTTCGGCCCCGAGACCCTGGCCCCCGCCTTCAAGGACGGCTTTTTCCTGGTGCCGAAGCTCGGTGCCTTCGAGGGCGCCGACTCGTGAGCGATCCGAGGGAAGCGCTCGCCAGCGCCAAGGCCACGGCCGATCGGCTCGTCAAGGCCAAACGCTTCAACGCGTGTTTGACACCGGTGCGGGAGCTGCGCAAGGCGCTGGTCACCCAGGCGCAGGCCGCCCACCCGTCCGGGGTCCTCTACGGCATGCCGGTGGCCGTGAAGGACAACATCTGCACCCTGGAGTTCACGACGACCTGCGGGTCGAAGATCCTCGAGGCCTATCGCTCCCCGTACGAAGCGACCGCCGTGGCGAAGCTGAAGGCGGCGGGCGCGCTCATCGCCGGCAAGACCAACTGCGACGAGTTCGCGATGGGCTCGTCGACGGAGCACTCCGCCTACGGGCGGACGCTGCACCCGTTCGACAAGACGCGGGTGCCCGGCGGTTCCTCCGGGGGGTCGGCCGCGCTGGTGGCGGCGGGCGCCGTGCCCGCGGCCCTCGGCTCCGAGACGGGTGGCTCGGTGCGCCAGCCGGCGTCGCTGTGCGGTGTGGTGGGCATCAAGCCCACCTACGGGCGCGTCTCGCGCTGGGGCCTGGTGGCGTTCGGCTCCTCGCTCGACCAGATCGGCGTGCTGGGCCGCAGCGTCCACGACGCGGCGCGCGTGCTGTCGGTGATCAGCGGCCGCGATCCCAAGGACGCGACCTGCGAGGACCGCGATCCGTTGCGCCTGCCGAACGTCCCGGAATCGCTGCAGGGGTTCGTGATCGGGATCCCGAAGGAATACTTCCCCGCCGACCTCGACCCCGCCGTACGGCGGGCGTGCGACCGCGCCGTCCGGCTGTTCAAGGAGCTGGGCGCCGCGGTGCGGGAGGTGGCGTTGCCGCACACCGCGTACGCGGTGCCGACCTACTACATCCTGGCGCCGGCCGAGGCGTCGTCCAACCTGGCGCGCTACGACGGCGCCCGCTACGGTACCCGCTTCGACGGGTCCGCGGACGTGCGGGCCCTGTACCGCACGACGCGTGGGGAGGGGTTCGGTTCGGAGGTGCGGCGCCGCATCCTGCTCGGCACGTATGTGCTGTCGTCGGGCTACTACGACGCGTACTACCGCAAGGCCCAGCAGATGCGGGCGTTGATCGCCCAGGACTTCCGGAACGCCTTCGACCGCGGCGTTGACCTGTTGTTCACGCCGACGACGCCCAGCCCGGCCTTCAAGGCGGGGGAAAAGCTCGACGACCCGGTCGCCATGTACCTGTCCGACATCTTCACCGTGACGGCCAACCTCGCCGGCCTCCCGGCGATCTCGATTCCGATCGGGCGCATCAAGGGTCTGCCGATCGGCGGCCAATTCATCGGCCAGGCGTTCCTCGATGACGAGATGCTCGAAGCGGCCTACGCCCTGGAGCGGGTCGTGCCCGCGACCGAGGAAGCCTGATGGCCGGCTCCTGGGAAACGGTCATCGGTCTCGAGACGCACGTACAGCTGCGGACCGTGTCCAAGATGTTCTGCGGCTGCTCGGCGGCGTTCGGCGCGCCCCCCAACACGAACGTCTGCCCGGTGTGTCTGGGTCTACCGGGAGCGCTGCCCATGGCCAACGGGTTGGCGTTGCAGCTCGCGGTGCGCGCGGCGCTCGCCCTGGGATGCACGGTGCACCCGCGCAGTGTGCTCGCGCGCAAGCACTACTTCTATCCCGATCTGCCCAAAGGCTACCAGATCTCGCAGTTCGAGCAGCCGCTGTCGACCGAGGGGTCGCTGTCGTACCTCTCGCCGGACAGGGGGATAGCCACGGCCACCATTCAGCGGCTGCACGTGGAGGAGGACGCCGGCAAGTCGCTGCACGACCGGTTTCCCAGGCAGACGGCCATCGACCTGAACCGCTGCGGCGTGCCCCTCATCGAGATCGTGACGGGACCCGACTTCCGCTCGCCCCAGGAGGCGCGCGCCTACCTCCTGACGCTGAAGCAGGTGCTCGAGTACGCCGGCGTCTCGGACTGCGACATGGAAAAGGGCAGTCTGCGCGTCGACGCGAACGTGTCGGTGCGCCGGGTGGGGCAGCCGGAGCTCGGCACGAAGACCGAAGTCAAGAACATCAACTCGTTCGCCTACGTCGAGAAGGCCCTCTCCGTGGAGCGCGACCGCCAGATCGCGCTGCTCGAAGCCGGGGGCAAGGTCGAGCAGCAGACGCTGTTGTACGACTCGAAGACCAACGGCGTGCGCCCTCAGCGGGCCAAGGAAGAGAGCCACGACTATCGCTACTTTCCGGACCCCGACCTGCCGCCCCTCGTGCTGCCCGAGGAGTTCATCGCGGAGCAGCAGGGGCTGCTGCCCGAGCTGCCGGCCAAGAAGCGGGAGCGCTTCGTGGAAAAGTACGCGCTCAGCGTGACCGACGCGGCGGTGCTCACCGCCGATCGGGCGGTGGCGGACTACTACGAAGCGGTGGTGCACGCGGGCTCGGGCGCCGACGCCAAGGTGGCCGCGAACTGGGTGATGACCGAAGTACTCGCCGACGCGAAGGATCACGGCGACGGTCTGCGCGTGCCGGCCGGCGCGTTGGCCAACCTCATCGGCCTGGTGCGGGGCGGCACGCTGAGCCACCAGGCGGCGAAGCGTGTGTTCGGCGAGGTGGCCGACCACGGCGGCGAGCCCCGCAACGTGGCGGAGGCGCTGGGCCTCATCCAGGTGGCCGACGCGGGCGTGGTCACCGGCTGGGTGAGCGAGGTGCTGTCGGAGCACCCCACCGAGGTGGCGCGCTACAAGAGCGGCGAGACCAAGCTCATGCCGTTCTTCATCGGGCAGGTGATGAAGGTGTCGCGCGGCAAAGCGGACCCCAAGCTGGCGCAGCGGGTGCTCGAGGAGAAGCTGGCGGCCTAGTCGCTCCGCTCGCGATCGCGCCAGGGCCGCTGCGACTGCGATTGCTTCCAGTAGGCGAGCGCCGGCGTGGGCAGTCCGAAGTGGTGCTCCGCCGTCTCGAGCATCCGGTCGGGGTCTTCCCGGCCGCCCTCCTGCAGGGCCTGGCGCCGCATCTGCTTGGCGAGCCGCAGCGCCTGGTCGCCCGCGGGATCGAGCCGTCGCGCCGCCGCGTCGCGCTCGCCCAGCATTTCCATCACGTACTCGAACGCCACCGCCATGTGGCGCTCCACGTCGTCGTCGGGCAGGTCCCAACGAGTATTCTCGAGCAGCAGCTGGAACGCCCAGCGCCAGCTCTCGCTCTCGGTGAGGTGCACCATGCCGCGGAACAGCCGGCGGTTGGTGCCCATGCTGAAGAGCGTGGGCGAGATGATGGAGTCGAGATGCGCGTCGCTGGGCGCGTGGTCCCGGAGAATGACCTCCTTCGCCTCCTTGGCATACGCCTCCCCCAGATGGGTCTCGAATCGGCTCTCCCAGTAGCTGTGGCCCAGCGCCGTCGTGCTGGAGGTGAGCAGCAGCTGGCGCGGCACGAAGAAATTGTGCGCCACCGAATCGGCCGCGAGGTGCGAGAGGTAGCCGAGGCCGAACGCCCGGAGCGGGTCCGTGGGCGCCAGGTCGAAGATCTCCTGTCCCACGTGCCAGGCGTGACAATGCCGCCCCACGGGGGCGTACTTCTTCGCGATCGACGTGTCCGCGGCGATGTTGCCGTACAGGAAGTCGTAGGGGAACGCGCGCAGCAGATCCGCCACCAGCCCGGGCAGCTGGTGCAGGTTCGCGAGCACCGAGTCGCCCAGATACACGTGCGTGCCCGGTGTCCAGGCGTGCGCCACGGCGGGGAACAGCGCGACCCCGGCGAGGCCGGCGGCCGCCGCGGCGAGCAGCCGCCGTCCCCCCCTCAGTGCTTCCTCCCGCGTTTCAGCGCCCGCCGGCCCCAGTCGACCAGTGAGAGACCGCGGCGCACCATGCGCACGCTGGCCGCCGCATCGAGGACGGTGCTCTCCACCTCCTCCTGGACGACCTCGAACAAGGCATCGAGATCGGCGAGACGCGTTTGCGCCGCGTCCGCGGCCTTCACGATGCGCTCCCGCAGCTCGCGCGAGGTGCCGACGACGCTTTCCGCCTCGGAGCGGATCGTCCCCACCAGTTGACGCACGTCCCCGACGGCGGGGCCGGCGAGGTCCCGCATGACGCGCAGGAAGGCGCGCACGCCGAGGGCCGCCGCCACGGACGAGACCGCAATGGCGATCGCGGAGAGCGCGAGAATCGCGAGTGAAATCCCCGTCACCACCGCCACCCAGGTCGGGATCATCGTGGACTAAGCTCGGGCGTCTCGGGCGCACGTGTCAACGGCGGGGGGGGCTCCCGGAGCGCGAGCGCCACGAGCGGAGGCGCGGCCAGCTGCGCGACCGCCACTCCCAGAACGACGGTGGTCAGCACCGCGGCGCCGCCCACGCCCCCGTACTGGATGAAAAAGCCGAGGCCCAACGCGAGCGCGGTCGCACCCTGCGGCACCGTGACGAGTCCCGCGAGCGGCGGGATTTCGCGGCGTCGCGCGACCTCTCGTCCGAACCGCACGCCCCCCCACTTGGCGGCTATGCGGACCAGCGCTAAGAGCGGCGCCGCGAGCAAGAGCCACGCGGTCGGGAGCGTCAGCAGCGCGCCCATCGCGATCAGGAAGACGGCCGTGAGGGGCTCCGTCCACTCGGCGAGCACGCGACGGACCACGTGCCGTCGGGGCGAGGCGTTCACGATCAGCCCCGCCGCCAGAGCGCAGACGACGAGCGGCGAGAGGTCGGCCGCGTAGGCCAGGCCGGCGCCGAACAGCAGCGTGGCGAGCAGCGCGAACGCCAGGTCGGCGGGCGCCGGCCGCAGCCGGCTGACGGACAAGAACGCCATCCCGACGAGCACGCCGCCGCCCACGGCAAAGACGAGCCAGGCGAGCCATCCGAGCTCCGCGCCGCCCACCCCGGCCGGGGCATGGGAGCGGTGCCACGCGAATGGCACGGTGATCGCGAGCGCACCGGCGGCGGTCTCGAGCGCGGCCGCGCGCGCGATGCGCCGGGCCACCAACTCGCCGAGCCCCAGGGTCCGGGCGACCAGCCTGACGGCTCCTGGCCCCGACGTGGCCGCGACGGCCGCCAGAGTGAGGACCGCCGGCAGACGCGGGGTCCAGGTCGAGCCCAGTGCGGGGACGAGCCGGGCGAGCAGGCCGGCGGCGAGCGCCACCGCCGTGAAGGCGCTCGCGGCCGGGAGCGCGGCGAGCAACCAGACGTCTCGCGGAATCCGCCGCACGTAGCGCCATTCGAAATGGGCGCCGAGCGTCGCGCCGATCCAGCCGAGCGCGAGGGCGGTGACCGGGGCGAGCGCGCGCAACAGCGCCGGGCTCACGAAGCCGATGCCCGGCGCCAGCACCAGGCCCGCCACGACGAGCAGGCCGCCGGCCGCGAGCAGCGGGTCCAGGCTCGGCACGCGACGCCACGCGGGGTGTGGCAACCGGGTTGCGAGCAGGCCGATCGCGGCGAGTCCCGCGAGCGCGAGCACGGGACTCACGTTCACGCGCGAACGTTCGCGCGCGCCTCACGGCGGCACAAGGCCAACCTGCGCACCCACGGTGTGATGAGCACAAACGGAAGCCGGTCCTTCGCGCCTGCGGCGTGGTCCTCACCCCCTGTCGCCCCGTCGTCGCTCGGGCTCAAGGCTCGCTCTCGGCCGGGGGAAGGAGAATCGCCGCGATCGCGTGACTCAGCTGCTCCCATTGCGATCGCTCCCGCTCCAGCTGCTTGCGCCCCTTCGCGGTCAAGGTGTAGACCCGCACGCGTTGCTTGTTCTCGGATTTGCTCCACTCGGCGGCGATCCATCCCTGACGCTCGAGCCGGTGCAGGGCAGGGTAGAGCGAGCCGGTGTCCACTTGGAGCACGTCGTGTGACGACGCCCGGATCATCTGCGCGATGCCGTAGCCGTGCCGCGGTCCCCAGCGCAGGGTTTGGAGGATGATCAAGTCGAGCGTGCCCTGGAGCAGCTCGATACGGGAGAGTCCGCGCGGTTCGTTCATAGGATGTAGAATGTCTACACCATAGGATGTAGAAAGTCTACCCCCCGAAAGCCGCGATCGCCGCGCTTGACGCCGGCGCAAACCGCCGCATAGCTTGCCTGACCCATGCCTCCGTCCTTCTCGGTCACGGGCGGTCGCCCGCTCAAAGGCACCATCCGTCCCGCGGGCAACAAGAACGCGGCACTCCCCATCCTCGCGGCCACCCTGCTCGCCGACGGGCCCTGCCGCATCGACAACGTGCCGCACATTCGCGACGTGGAGACGATGTTGGAGCTGCTCGAGCACCTCGGCGCCAGCGTCGCCTGGACGGGACCGAACAGCGTGGACGTGGACGCCGCCCGGGCCGAGCCGCGCGAGCTCGATCCCGCGTTGGGCGCGCGCATCCGCGCCTCCATCCTGCTCGCGGGCCCGATGCTCGCCCGCTTCGGGCGCGTGAGCCTGCCCCCACCGGGGGGCGACGTCATCGGGCGGCGCCGCGTCGACACGCACTTCCTGGCCCTGGAGCAGCTCGGCGCCGCGGTGACGGTCGGCACCACCTACCAGGTCGAGGCCAAGCGGCTCACCGGCGCCGACATCTTTCTGGACGAGCCGAGCGTCACGGCCACCGAAAACGCGCTGATGGCCGCGGTGGCGGCCCGCGGCACCACCACCCTCCGCAATGCGGCCTGCGAGCCGCACGTCCAGGACCTCGCCCGCTTCCTGGCGAGTCTGGGCGCCGAGGTGCGCGGCGTCGGGACCAACACGCTGACGGTGGAGGGCGGCCGCCCCCTCAAGGGCGCGGGGTTCGCGCTGGGGCCCGATCATATCGAAATCGGCTCGTTCATCGGCCTCGCCGCCGTCACCAACGGCGCCATCACGATCGAGGGGGTGCGGGGCGACGACCTCCGGGCCACGCTGTTCGCCTTCGAGCGTCTCGGCGTGCGACCGCGGCTCGACGGCACGACGCTCGTGGTGGATGCGGGGCAGGAGCGGCGCATTCGTCCCGACCTCGGCGGGCACGTCCCCAAGCTCGAGGACGGCCCCTGGCCGGCGTTCCCCGCCGACCTGATGTCGATCGCGATCGTCGTGGCGTCGCAGTGCGAGGGGCTGGTCCTGGTGTTCGAGAAGCTGTTCGAGTCGCGACTCTTCTTCGTGGACAAGCTCATCGGGATGGGGGCGCGCATCGTCCTGTGCGACCCGCACCGCGCCGTGATCGCCGGCCCGTCGCCCTTGCGGGGCGGCGTCGTCGAAAGCCCCGACATCCGGGCGGGGATGGCGATGCTGCTCGCGGCCCTGGCGGCGCAGGGCGAGTCGGTGATCCACAACGTCGGGCAGATCGAGCGCGGCTACGAGCGCATCGACGAGCGGCTGCGGGCGCTGGGGGCGCACATCGAGCGGCTCGAGGGACAGCCGGACAGTCGGTCCGCGAGGCGGTGATGCCTGACGTGACCTCCCGTCCGACTGACCGCCCGCCCGCCGGTGCGCCCCTGCTGCGCGAGCAGCCCGTGGGCGACCCCGCGGTGCCCCGCATCGAGCTGCACGAATGGGCCGAGCGCCACGGCGTCGTGGCGGGCATCACGACCCGCGGGCGCGGCTTCTCGCTGGGGTTGTGGAGCGAGGAGAACGTGGGGCAGGTGATGACGCGCTGGCGGGCGGTGCGCGCGGCCTTCGGCCCCCGCTTCCCGGGGCTGGTGCTCGCGCACCAGATCCACGGTACGGCGGTCACCTGGCACCGCGCGTCCACCTCCGGCTGGCTCATCCTCGACGGCATCGACGGCCACGCGACCGGCGCGCCCGGATTGCTGCTCACCATCACGGTCGCCGACTGCATCCCCGTGTACCTGGCGGCGCCCGAGAAGCGGGTGGTCGCCCTGCTGCACGCCGGGTGGCGCGGCACCGCGGGACGGATCCTGGAGCGTGGTGTCGAGCTCGTGAAGCGAGAGGCATTCGTGCGTGCCGCCGATATCGTAATGCATTGTGGTCCAGGGATTTGTGGCGCGTGCTATGAAGTAGGTTCTGAAGTGCTCGCGCAACTCACCGGCCGTCCCGAAACGGAGCCGGGCCGGCTCGATCTGCGTCAGGTGTTGGTGCAGCAGGGCCGCGCGTTGGGACTCGCCGACATCAGCACATCGGCGTGGTGCAGTGCCCATGACCGCGACCAGTTCTTTTCTCACCGCGCGTCGGGCGGGCGCGACGGTCGCATGATTGCGTATGTGGGGCTGCCGCTGACCGCTGCTTGACAGCCGGATAGCGGCGGCTAGATTCCGCCTTGGAAGCGGGCGAAGTTCGGCCCGCACTTTTTTTTGCGTTCGGTCATGCTCTCCGACAGCCTCGTCGAGTCATTTCGGTCCCGACTGGAAGTCTTGGGTCTCGAGTTGGCCGACCTCCGCATCGGCGGCACGTCGCAGCGGCCCCTCGTTCACGTACGCATCGAGTGGCCCCCGGACGGCGCATCGCGGGGCGTGACGGTCGCCGACTGCGCCACGGCGAGCCGGATGTTGGAAACCTGGCTCGACGCGGACGGCGCGCTCGGCCGCCGCTACGTGCTGGAGGTGTCGAGCCCGGGCTTGGAGCGCCCGCTGCGCTGGCACCGGCACTGGGTGCGGTTCGTGGGCCGGGAGGTGCAGGCGACGGTGGCGGGGCTCGGTCGCGTGCGGGCGCGCATCGTGGCCGTGCCGGACGAGGCGACGGTGGTGCTGCAGCGGGAGGGGGCGGTGGCGCAGCCGATACCGCTCGCGCGAATCCGCGACGCGCGTTTGGCGGTGGATTGGTGACGAGGAACTCATGACGGCGAATACCAGCGACGTAGTCTCCGCGATCCGCGAGCTGACGAACACCAAGCAGCTCGAGCGGACCGAGCTGCTCGACCTCTTGAAGGACGGGCTGCATGCCGCCCTGGTGAAGCGCTACGGCCCCAACGTGCGGTCCGAGATCGGGATCGACGAGCTCAAGGGCACGATCCGGATCGTCGTGCTGCGCACCGTGGTCGAGGCGGTGGAAGACCCGGGCTCGCAGGTCACGCTCGAGGAGGCGCGCTTCGAAGACCAGGACTTCCAGGTGGGCGACGTGCTGGAAGAGGAGGTGCCGTTCGAGGCGTTCGGCCGCACCGCGGTGCAGGCCGCCAAGCAGCGCATCATCCAGCGGGTGCGCGAAGGCGAGCGGGCCCGCATCCGCGAGGAGTTCGCCGACAAGGTCGGAGATCTCCTGTCGGGCGAGGTGCAGCAGATCGAACGCGGCAAGATCGTCATCATGCTCGCGAAGTTCCGCGAGGCCGAGGCGATCATTCCCTACCGCGAGCAGAATCACCGCGAGCACTTCCACCAGGGCGACACGATCCGCGCGGTGCTCAAACGGATCGAGGAGACGCCGAAAGGGCCGCGCCTGATCCTGTCGCGCGCCGATCCCCTGTTCGTCAAGGCGCTGTTCAAGCTCGAGGTGCCGGAGATCCAGCAGCAGATCGTGGAGATCCGCGCCACCGCGCGCGAAGCGGGCAGCCGCACCAAGATCGCCGTGTCGTCGCGCGACGACTCGATCGATCCCGTGGGCGCCTGCGTGGGGCTCAAGGGCTCGCGCGTCCAGGCCGTGGTGAACGAGCTCAACGGCGAGCGCATCGACATCGTACCGTGGTCGCCCGATCCGGAGCGGTTCGCCAAGCTGGCGCTCGCGCCGGCGCGGGTGGCCCGCGTGTTCTCCGATCCCGACACCAAGACGATCCAGGCGATCGTGGACGAGGACCAGCTGTCGCTCGCGATCGGGCGGAACGGGCAGAACGTGCGCCTCGCCTCCGAGCTCACCGGCTGGAAGATCGACCTGTATTCGAGCCGCGAGTGGCTGGAGCGGGGCGGCGAAGGACCGCTGTTCGCGCCGCTGCCGCGCGCGGCCGAAGAGGCCACCACCAACGTGGCGCTGCGCGAGCTCAAGGGGCTGCCGGTGGAGCTCGTCGACGTACTGGCCCAGGCGGGGCACAAGACGCTGCAGGACATCCTCGATCTCGAGCGTGAGGACGTGGATAAGCTCGCCGGCATGACGCCGGAGCTCGCCGACAAGCTCATGGCCTTCCTCAACGAGATGACCGAAGAGGGCGGCGAGGACGAGCCGGAGCCCGGTCCGGCGGACGCGCCGGGCGGAGCGCCCGCTCCGGCGGCGTGAGCGAGCGGGTGGTCCGGCTGCTGGGGTTGGGGTTGCGGGGCGGGGGCGGTCGCGTCGTGGTCGGTGTGGCGGGGGTGCGGGCGAAGCTGCAGCGCGACGCCTTGCGCTGCGTCGTGCTGGCGCGCGATGCCAGCCCGCGGACCCTGGAGAAGGTGGAGCGCCTCGCGCGGGCCCGCGGGGTGCCGATTGTGCGGGGGCCCGGGGCGTTCGCATTGGGACACGGGCTCGGCCGACCGCCGGTCCAGGCGGTCGGCGTGGCAGACGCCGCGCTGGCGCGCGGCCTGGTCGGGTCTTTGGAGGAGTGAGTGACGACGACGCGGATTCACGATCTGGCGGCTGAGTTCGGCATCTCCGCAGAGCAGCTCATCGGCATGCTCAAGGAGCAGGACATCTTCGTGCGACAAGCGCAAACAGAAGGAGACGCCCGCCCCTCCCAAGCGCCGGCGTGCCGTCAAAGCGGCCGCCGAGCCGGTGGCCGAGGCGCCGGAGGAGCGTCCCAAGCGCCGCCGCCGCACGGCGGCCGACGTCGCCGCCGCGGAAGCGGAGGCGCAGGCCGAAGCGGCGATCGAAGCGGAGCGCGACCTCAAGGCGCGCGAGGCGCTCGAAGCCGCCAAGGCGGTCGACGACGAGGAGAAGCCCTCGCTCGAAGAGCGCGCCGCCGCGCTGTTCAAGGAGCTCCCGGCCGCCGACGAGACGCATCGCGAGCCGCTCGCCGCCAGCCCGTTTGCGGCGCCGCTGGCCGCGGCGGCGCCACCCCCGCCTCCGGGTCCGGGGCTGGCCGCGCCGCCGTCCGCTCCCCCGCGCTCCGTGATCCCCACGCCCGTCCGCCCCAAGCCGGTCGCCAGCGCGGCCCCCGGCGGCGCCGTCCCGCCCCGACCGGTCGCGTCCGCGGCCCCCGGCGCGGGCCCGCTCGAGGAGCGGCGACGCGACAAGGGGAAAAAGCGCAAGAAGGGGAAGAAGTCGCTGGTGGACCAGGAGGCCGTGGCGCAGAACATCTCCCGCACGCTCGCCTCGATCAAAGGACCGGTGGGGCGCAAAGGGGTGCACCGCCGCGAGGAAGGCCCGAGCTTCCGCGACGTCGAGGAGCAGAAGCGACGCGACGAGAAGGAGCGCGAGAAAACGCTGGTGCGGGTGACGGAGTTCATCACCGTCTCCGAGCTCGCCAACAATCTCAAGGTTCCCGCCAAGGAGATCGTCGCCTTCGCCTTCAAAGAGCTGGGGCAGATGGTGACGATCAATCAGCGGCTCGACTTCGACATGATCGAGCTGATCGCGTCGGCGTTCGGGTTCCAGGCCGTGCGCGAGGAGGAGTACGCGGTCGCGGTGCCGGAAGAGACGGTGACCGAGGAGGTCGGGGCGCGCAAGCCGCGCTCGCCCGTGGTGACCGTGATGGGGCACGTCGACCACGGCAAGACATCGTTGCTCGACTACGTCCGCAAGGCGAATGTCGTGGCGGGCGAGGCGGGGGGCATCACGCAGCACATCGGCGCCTACCAGGTGAAGCTCAAGGACAGCCGCTCGATCACGTTCCTCGACACGCCGGGGCACGAGGCGTTCACCGCCATGCGTGCCCGCGGCGCGCAGGTGACCGACATCGTGGTGCTCGTGGTGGCGGCGGACGACGCCATCATGCCGCAGACGATCGAGGCGATCTCACACGCCAAGAACGCGGGCGTCCCGATCGTCGTCGCCATCAACAAGATCGACTTGCCCACCGCCAACGTGCAGAAGGTCAAGCAGGACCTCCTGGCACACGGCGTGGTGCTCGAGGAATTCGGCGGCACCACACTCGCCACGCCGATCTCCGCCAAGGCGGGGACCAACGTGCAGGAGCTGCTCGACCAGATTCTGCTGCAGGCGGAGCTGCTCGATCTGAAGGCCAACCCCGATCGCAAGGCCCAGGGCACGGTGCTGGAGGCGACGCTCGATCCGGGCAAGGGGCCGCTCGCCACGATCCTGGTGCAGAACGGCACGCTGCGGGTGGGCGACGATTTCATCTGCGGGCAGTACTACGGGCGCGTCCGCGCGATGTATGACGAGCGCGGGCAGACGGTGGACGCCGCCGGCCCGTCGACGCCGGTCCAGGTGCTCGGCTTCGAGGGCGTCCCCGAGGCGGGCGACACGTTCCAGGTGATGGCCGACGCCGCGGCGGCGCGCGACATCGCCCAGAAGCGCCAGCGGCTCGAGCGCGAGGCGCAGCACCGCCGCACCGGCCGGGTGAAGACGCTCGAGGACTTCATGGCCGAGCGGGCCGAGGGCGGCGTCGCCGCGCTGCGCATCATCATCAAGGCCGATCAGGGCGGTCCCGCCGAGGCGCTGGCCGACGCGCTGGCGCAGCTGTCCACGCCCGAGGTAAAGGTCGAGGTGGTCCATCGGGGCGTGGGGGCGATCACCGACGGCGACGTGCTGCTCGCCAAGGCCTCCAACGCGATCATCATCGGCTTCCATGTGCGGCCCGATTCCAACGCGCGCGCCTCGGCCGAGCGGGAGAAGGTGGAGATCCGCACGTATCGCATCATCTACGAGGCCGTCGAAGAGGTGAAGGCCGCGATGGCCGGCCTGCTCGCGCCCGAACGGAAGGAAGTCGTCCTGGGCGAAGCGGAAGTCCGTCAGATCTTCAAGATCGCGAAAGTGGGGACGATCGCCGGCAGCTTCGTGCGCTCGGGCGTGATTCCGCGCACGGCGCGGGTGCGGGTGGTGCGCGACGGCGTCGAGGTGTACGACGGCACCCTGGCCTCGCTCAAACGCTTCAAGGACGACGTGCGCGAAGTGCGCGAAGGGTTCGAGTGCGGCATCGGCGTCGAGAACTTCAACGACCTGAAGGTGAGCGACCTGATCGAGGCGTATCGCATTGAGGAGGTCGCGCGCTCGCTGACCCCCGCGTGATCGTCGGGGTCATGACGTGGGAGCTGCATCTCGCGGCATGTCGCTCCCTCAAGGACAAGCGGCATGTCCTCAAGAGCCTCAAGGACCGTCTCCACAACCGCTTCAATGTCTCGGCCGCGGAGACGGACCACCATGACCTGTGGCAGCGCGCCGAGTTGACGGCGTGCGTCGTGGCGACCGACCGGCGGCACGCCGAGAGCGTGCTGCGGGAGGCGGACCATCTGGTGGAAGCCGCCGACGGCGCCCGGATCGTGGACACGAGCACGAGCTTTTTCTGACATGATGCGACGACCCAGACACCGCCCCGAGCGCGTGGCGGAGGCCATCCGCCAGACCGTGGCCGAGTTTCTCACCGGCAACGTGCGCGACCCGCGCGTCGGGTTCGTCACGGTCACGGCGGTGGAAGTATCGGGCGACCTCGGTCACGCCCGGGTGCGCGTGAGCGTGATGGGGAGCGAGGAGGAGAAGGCGAAGTCGCTCGAAGGTCTGGCGAGCGCGGCCCGCTTCCTCCGCGCGCAGGTCGCCAAAGAGCTGCCGCTGCGCACCACGCCCGAGCTGCACTTCGAGCTCGACCGCGGGATCGAGCACGCGCAGCACATCGATCAGGTCCTGCGGAACCTCAAGGAGGGCGCGGGCTGATCTCGGGCGTCGCGCTCGTGTCGAAGCCCGGAGGCCCGGAGGGGCCCACCTCGCACGACGTCGTCGATATGGTGCGTCGGGCGCTCGGCACCGACCGGGTGGGGCACCTGGGTACGCTCGATCCGTTCGCCGCGGGATTGCTCGTGATCGTGGTCGGGCGCGCCACGCGACTCGCGCCGCTCGCCGCGGCGTGGCCCAAGGCGTACGAGGGCGTGATCCGACTCGGGACCACCACCAGCACCGACGACGCGACGGGCGAGGCGGTCGCGACCTCGGACGACTGGCGCGGCATCGATGCGGCGCAGGTGGAGCGGGTGCTGGCGACGTTCCGCGGAGCCTATGACCAGCGGCCGCCCGCGTATTCCGCGGTGAAGCTGGCCGGCGAGCGCGCCTATCGCCGGGCGCGCCGGGGCGAAGCCGTCGAGCTTCCGCCGCGGCGCGTGGAAGTCGCGGAGCTGGCCCTCGTCCGCTGCGCGCCGCCCGACCTCTCGTTCCGGGCCCGCGTGAGCGGCGGGACGTACCTCCGAAGCCTGGCGCGCGACGTGGGTGCGGCGTTGGGATGCGGCGCCCATCTCGCCGCCCTGACCCGGACCGAGGTGGGCCCGTACCGGCTGAAGGAGGCCGTGGCGCCGGCGGCGGTGACGCCGCAAGATCTGCGTGATCCGGCGGAGCTGGCCGCGGACTTGCCCCGGCGCGACTTGAGTGCCGGGGAGCGGGAGGCCGTGCTGCACGGCAGGCCGCTCCCGGCGGGAGGGGGGACGGGGGACGAGAGACGGGTGGCGCTGTTCGCGGGCGGGCAGCTCGTCGCCGTCGCGGAGCGTGCCGGGGACGTGCTCAAGCCCCGGGTCGTCGTGGCGGACGAATGACGGCGACCGTCGCGACGGTCGGCACGTTCGACGGGATCCACCGCGGGCACCAGGCGGTGCTCGAGGACGTCGTGCGGCGCGCCCGGGCCGGCGGCTTGGTGAGCCTGCTGGTGACGTTCGATCCTCACCCGCTCGAGGTCGTGAACCCGAGCGCGGCGCCGCGTCTGCTCACACTGCCCGATGAGAAGCGGGTGCGGGCGGCGGCGCTCGGCATCGAGCGGATCGAGATGCTGGCGTTCACGCCGGAGCTCGCGCGCCTCGGGCCCGAGGAGTTCGTGCGGGACGTGTTGCGGGCGCGGTTCGCGATGCAGACGCTGGTGCTGGGGTACGATCATGGGTTCGGACGGGGGCGCGCCGGGGACGTCGAGCTGGTGCGCCGGCTCGCGAGTCAGGACGGATTCGCCATGGAGGTGATGCCGGCCGTGACCGACGGGGGCCAGCCCATTTCGTCGTCGTTGATCCGCACGGCCGTGGCGCACGGCGACCTGATATCGGCCGCGCGCGGGCTGGGGCGCCCGTACAGCCTGCGGGCGGCCGTCGAGCGGGGGGCGGGGCGCGGCCGCACGATCGGCGTGCCCACGATCAACCTCACATCTCCCGATCCCCGCAAGCTGCTGCCGCCGGACGGGGTATATGCCGTGTGGGTGACGATAGAGGGAAGAGGGACGGGGGACGGGGGACGCGTGGGGGGCATGATGAACCAGGGTCCGCGGCCCACCTTCGGCGTGCAGGCACGCGGGCTCGAGATCCACCTGTTCGACTTCAGCGGCGATCTGTACGATCAGGTGGTGACGGTGGAGTGGGTGCGACGGCTGCGGGACGTGCAGACGTTCCCGTCGCGCCAGGCGCTGGTCGACCAGATCGAGCGCGACGCAGTCGCGGCGCGCTCGGTCCTCAACGGGTAGAGGACGCGATGTTCACCACGGTGCGCTCACGATTGATCGCGATCGGCATCCTCCTGGTCTTGAGCATCTGGGCGCTGATTCCGACGAACACCACGCAACGGGTGCGCGATGCCACGACCGGCCGGATGAAGGATACGACCATCCGGCGCGTGCCCATCAACCTGGGCCTCGACCTGCAGGGGGGCATTCACCTCGCGCTCGAGGTCGATCAGTCGAAAGGGCCGGTGCCGGACCCCGCCGACGCGATCCGGCGCGCCGAGCGGGTGGTGCGCACGCGAATCGATGAGTTCCACGTGACCGAGCCCGTGGTGCAGGTAGTCGGGAACACCCGGCTCATTGTCGAGCTCCCCGGCGAGAAGGATCCCGCGCGGGCCAAGGGCGTCATTCAGCGTACCGCATTCCTCGAATTCCGCATCGTCGACATGAAGAGCCTGTTCCGCGACGCGTTGCCCGAGATCGACAAGGCGTTGCGGCAGGCCGGCGTGAAGCCCGCGGGGGAGGCCTCCCCGGCCGCGAGCGTCACGCAGCTGTTCGGCGCCGACACGGCGAAGGCGAAGGCAAAGGGCAAGGCGGCCAAGGGCAAGCCGGCGGCCAAGGACACCTCGGACGCGAACGCGCCGGGCGCGCTCTCGTCGCTCCTGTTCCAGGGCCAGCTCCCGGGCGAGTATCTGGTGCCGGAAGAGCAAGTGCCGGTGGCCGAGAGCCTGCTCGCGCGCCCCGACGTGCGGCGGCTCATTCCCCGCGGCATCGCGCTCAAATGGGGGAACGAGGTATCGTCCCGCGCCGCGCGCAGCTACCGCGCGCTGTATGCCGTGGAAGACCGTCCCATCATCACCGGCGAGGAGCTCCAGGACGCCAGGGCCACCCGCGATCCCCTCACCAACCAGTCGGTGGTGAACTTCGTGCTGTCGCGCCGCGGCGGGCGCATCTTCGAGCGCGAGACCGGCCGGCATGTGCAGGACTACATGGCGATCATCCTCGACGACCGGGTGCAGGGTCAGCCGCCGATCATCAAAGGCCAGATCGGCCAGCGCGGCCAGATCGAGCTCGGCGCGAAGCCGCTGCAGGAGGCGCACGACCTGGCCCTGGTCCTCAAGGCGGGTGCCCTCCCGGCGCCGCTCACCATCATCGAAGAGCGCACCATCGGCCCGTCGCTCGGGCAAGACTCGATCAACGACGGTATCCGCGCCGGCATCGTGGGCGTGGCACTGGTGGTCCTGATCATGGTCGTGTATTACCGCTGGTCGGGCGTGCTCGCCGTCTCGGCGCTCACCTTGTACGTGCTGTTCACGCTGGCCGGGCTGGCCGCCTTCGGCTTCACGCTCACCCTGCCCGGGCTCGCCGGGATGGTGCTCTCCGTGGGCATCGCGGTGGATGCGAACGTGCTGATCTTCGAGCGCATCCGCGAGGAGCTGCAGCACGGCAAGCTGGTGCGCACGGGAGTGAACGAGGGGTTCAAGCACGCCATGAGCGCGATCATCGACTCGAACGTGAGCACGCTCTTGACCGCCGGCATTCTGTTTCTCGTGGGCACGGGACCGGTGCAGGGATTCGCCATCACGCTGATCATTGGGATCCTCGCCTCCTTCATTACCGCCGTGTTCGTCGTCCGAACCTTCTACATGATCTGGCTGCAGCGCCGGCCGGACATGGCCACTCTGAGCGTCTGACATGATCCGACTCTTCGCCAACGCCAGCTACGATTTCATCAAGTGGCGCCGCTGGGCCTACGGACTCACGGCCGCCATCATCATCCCGGGGTTCGCGCTGTTCCTGGTTCGCGGCCTGAACTATTCGATTGAGTTCACGGGCGGCACCCTGATCCAGGTGCAAACGCCACAGCCGGTGGGCACCGAGCGGATCCGGAGCGCGCTCGACGCCGCGGGGATCCGCGATGCGGAGATCCAGCAGTTCGGTGGGCCGAACGAGTACAAAGTACAGGCGCGGCTGGGCGCGGCAGGCACGACCGCCGAGGGAACGACTCAGGCCACCGCGGCAGCGGTGGACTCCGCGCTGGCGCGCGGCCTCGGCCCGGGGCCGGAGCACTACACGATTGTCCGCACCGAGGCCGTCGGCCCCAAGGTTGGTCGCGAGCTGCAGGGCAAGGCGTTCCTGGCGATCTTCTTCTCGTTCATCGTCACGCTCATTTACCTGGCGATCCGCTTCGAGTGGCGGTTCGGCCTCGCCGCGGTGCTCGCCACGCTGCACGACATCCTCACCACCATCGCGTTCATCCGCTATCTGAATCTGGAAGTGAGCCTGGTCGTCGTCGGCGCCGTGCTCACCATGGTCGGCTACTCGCTCAACGATACCATCATCATTTTCGATCGGGTGCGTGAGAACCTGCGCAAGTATCGGCGCCAGAACCTGTACGAGATCCTGAACCTCTCCATCAACGAAACGCTGCCGCGCTCGGTGCTCACCCACGGAACCACGATGGCGACCACGCTGGCCCTCGTGCTCCTCGCGGGCGAGGTGCTGCGGCCGTTCGCGCTGGTCATGACGTTCGCGATCTTCACGGGCACGTTCTCGTCGATCTACATCGCGGCGCCGTTGCTCATGTACGTGGAAAAGCGCTGGCCGGGGCAGGACGCGCGCGGTGCCCGGGCGTTCCGTCCGGCGGGCGCGGTGCCGCTGGACTCGGCGCAGCCCCCTTCGTCCCCCCCGCCTGGAGGCTCCCGCTCCAAAGCGGCCGTGTGACGTGCTGGTCGACGCCCACTGCCACCTGGGCGATCCGGCGTTCGACCCGGACCGCGACGCGGTGCTGGCCCGGGCTCGCGACGCCGGCGTGACGCACGTGGTCGTGATCGGGGCGACGTTGGCGGAGACCGACCGCGCCGTGACGCTCGCCCGGACCCGCCCGGGGCTGTCCGCCACGGCGGGGGTGCATCCGCACGAGGCCCGCGGCTGGTCGGCCGACGCGGCGGCCCGTCTGAGAGACCTGCTGGCCCTCCCCGAAGTAGTGGCGCTGGGCGAAACCGGGCTCGATTACCACTACGACCATTCGCCGCGCGAGGACCAGCGGCGCGCCTTCGAGGCGCAGCTGGCCCTCGCGGCCGAGGCGGGCAAACCGGTGGTGGTGCACGCCCGCGACGCGGATGAAGACATGGCCGCGATGCTCGGCACCGCGGGAGGTGCGGTCGTGCTGCACTCGTTCAGCTCGGGCGCCAAGGTGTTCGCAGCGGGAATGCGGATCGCGGCGTACTTTTCGTTCTCCGGAATGATCACCTTCAAGAACTGGACGATGCACGACCGCCTGACCGCCTGTCCGCCCGACCGGCTGCTCGTCGAGACCGACGCGCCCTA
>WNGC01000127.1_pt1 | contig 38275 bp, 39 predicted proteins | sample 5400051 | NCBI WGS metagenome assembly WNGC01 (sample SAMN13153368, study PRJNA577476) | soil metagenome | isolation source: 20 cm soil or saprolite under grassland replicate 2 | place: USA:California | collected 2016-06-15
ACCTCGGTGACCAGGTGGCCGCGACGGGCACCGTGCCGGATGACCACACCATCGTCATCGAGCGCTATCTCGACGACATGGGCGACTGGCGGGTCTGCATCCTGAGCCACTTCGGCGCACGCGTGCACGCGCCGTGGGCGATGGCGATCGGCGCGATGGTGCGGGAGCGGAACGGAGACGAGCCGGACATCCTCTGGACGAACGACGGGATTGTCGTGCGTTTCCCGGCCACCGATCAGCCGCCGCCGGTCGAGCTGCTCCTGCCCGATCCCGACACCGTCAGCGATCTCGTCCAGGCGTCGCTCGCCGTCGGTGGAGGCGGAGCGCGCGCGGCGAATCTGGGCGCACCGACGACCGCGCTGTTCGCGGCACGCTTCCGCGAGAACTCGGCGCGCGCGCTGCTCCTCCCGCGGCGGCGGCCCGGGCAGCGCGCGCCGCTCTGGCAGCAGCGCAAACGCGCCAGCGATCTGCTCGCGGTCGCGAGCCGGTACGAGTCGTTCCCGATGGTCCTCGAGACGTACCGCGAGATCCTGCAGGACGTGTTCGATATGCCCGGCCTCACCGAGCTCCTCGCCTCGATCCGGTCGCGCAAGCTTCGCGTCGTGACGGTGGACACGAGAGCGCCCTCGCCATTCGCGGCGTCGCTGCTCTTCAACTACGTCGCGAATTTCATGTACGAGGGCGACGCGCCACTCGCTGAGCTGCGTGCGCAGGCGCTCACCGTCGATCCGTCACAGCTCCGTGCCCTTCTCGGGGAGGTGGAGCTTCGCGAGCTCCTCGACCAGGATGCCGTCTCCGATCTCGAGCTCTCGCTGCAACACCTCGTTCGCGAGCGGGCCGCGCGTCACGCCGACGGCGTCCACGAGATGCTCCTTCGTCTCGGCGATCTGACCGCGGACGAGATCAGCGCGCGAAGCGCCGAACCCGCGGCGGTGGACGACTGGATCTCGAAGCTTGTCAGCGAGCGCCGCGTCCTCGATGTCCGGATCGCCGGCGAGCGGCGTCTCATCGCCGCCGAGGATGCGGGCCGCTATCGCGACGCGCTCGGTGTCGGCCTGCCGCTCGGTCTCCCCGCCTCGTTCCTCATGACTGATGACGCGGACCCGCTCATGTCGTTGTTGCGCCGCTACGCGCGCACCCACGGGCCGTTCGTTGCGGGCGACCCGGCCCGACGTTTCGGTCTGGCTGAAGCGCCGGTCGTCGAGGCGTTGCGCCGGCTCGCCGAGGCCGGCACGGTCGTGGAAGGACAATTCCGCCCGGGGCGCAGAGGCACGGAGTGGGTCGATACGGGTGTGCTCCGCACCCTCCGCGGGCGATCGCTCGCGCGCCTTCGCCGTGAGGTCGAGCCGGTGGATCAGGACACGCTCGGTCGATTCGCGGTGGCGTGGCACGGCATCGATTCCGGCGAGCGTGGGCAGGCCGCGCTCCTCGACGCGATCGCGAAGCTCGAAGGCGCGTTCGTGCCCGCGTCGGATCTCGAGACGCACATCCTCCCGGCCCGTGTCCAGAAATACGACCCAAGAGACCTTGACGCTCTCCTCGGCTCGGGCGCGGTCATGTGGATGGGCGGCGGAGCGCTTGGCCCGAAGGACGGACGAGTCGCGCTCTTTCTCGCCGAGCATTTCTCGCTTCTTCGCCCCGCCCCCGAGACCCGCCCGGACCGCCCGATCCACGATCGCCTTCGCGAGGTCCTGCAGGCACGGGGGGCGTCGTTCTTTCCGCAGCTGCTCGCCGCGGCGCGTGGCGGCTTCGCACCCGAGCTCGGCGACGCGCTGTGGGATCTCGTCTGGGCGGGCGAGGTCACGAACGACAGCTTCCACGCGGTGCGTGCGCTGCTCGCCCCTCTCCGCCGGTCGCGCCGAACCAATTCGGTCGGCCGCGCCGTGCACGTCCGCAGCCTCGAGCGCTTCACGGTGCGCGACGACGTCGCCGGGCGGTGGTCGCTCACCGACGCCGCAGGTGACGCGCCGATCACCCCAACCGAGCGCGCGACTGCTCAGATCCGCCAGCTGCTCGAGCGGCACGGGGTGCTCACGCGCGAGGTCGTTCGGTCGGAAGGGACCGGCGGGGGGTTCGCGGCGGCGTACGGCATCTTGAAGGCGATGGAGGACGCGGGCCGCATTCGGCGCGGGTACTTCGTGGCGGGCCTGGGGGCCGCGCAGTTCGCGCTGCCCGGTGCTGTCGATCGGCTTCGCGCCGCGCGCGAGCGGACCGAAGAGCCGCACGCCGTCGTCCTCGCCGCGACCGACCCGGCAAACCCGTACGGCGCGGCACTTTCGTGGCCAGATCGCGCCGAGGGTCGCAGGCCCATGCGCACCGCCGGTGCGTTGGTCGTGCTCGTCGACGGCCGGATCGCGGGATGGCTCGGTCGCGGCGAGGAGCAGCTCCTCACGTTCGTCGTGGACGAGGCCGACGCCGAGCCGATGCGTAACGCGCTCGCCGTCGCACTGGCGGCGGAGGTCGGTCCCGACCGCAGGCACACGCTGTTCATCCAGTCGGTCGACGGCGCTCCGGTGGACGAGTCGCCTATCGCGGACTCGTTGCGCGAGGCTGGCTTCGCGCGGACTCCGCGCGGCTATCTCCGACGCGTCGCCCGCGCCTAGGGATGCCCGAAGGCGACACGATCTTTCGCACGGCGACCGTGCTTCGTCGCGCACTGGCCGGGCGCGTCGTCACCGGCTTCGAGCTCGTCGCGCCGAAGGTGACACCGGCCGCGGCACGCCGGCAGGTCGTCGGCGGCACGGTGAAAGCCGTCGAGTCGAACGGGAAGCACCTGCTGATCACGTTCACGACGGATGGCGAGGACGTCGTCCTTCACACGCATATGCGCATGCAGGGGCAGTGGCACGTCTACCGCCCGGGTCAACGGTGGTGGTTCGCGCCCTCGAACGCACGCGTCGTCATCCGGACCGATGAATACGTCGCTCCGTGTGAGACCCCTCCGGTCGTCGAGCTCATGACCGCACGCGAGGTCGCGCTGCATCCGGTCATTCCGGAGCTCGGGCCCGACGTGATCGCCGACGACTTCGATCTTGATGAAGGCATCCGCCGCCTGCGCGCGCAGCCGGACCGCGATATCGCCACCGCCTTCCTCGACCAGCGCACCCTCTCGGGCATCGGAAACGAGATCAAGAACGAGACTCTCTTCATCACGCGCACGTGGCCGTGGACGAAGATCGTCCAGATCGACGACGACGAGCTGCGGCGCATCGTCCTCGCGGCGCGCGACCTCCTCCGGCGCAACCGGGACGGCGGCCCGCGGCGCTCGCGCTTTGTGCTCGATCGGCGGCAGCTGCGTTCGGTGCAGGAGCGTCGGGGACTTCCCTGCTACACGTGCGGGACGGCGATCGACGTCGGATTCCATCCGAACGAGTTCCGCAAGAGCTACTTCTGTCCGAAGTGCCAGCAGCCAGCGCAGTCCGCGTGAGTTCTGCGCCGCAGCACGTTCGCGCGCTGACGCTGGACGTCCAGCGTCTTGCGCATCTGCGCGATGCGAAGGACTTGATGGACCGCGACTACGCGGAGCCGCTGGATCTCGAGGCGATCGCGCAGACGGCGGGATATTCCCGTTTCCACTTCATCCGCGCGTTCCGTGACGCCTACGGACGGACGCCCGGAGACTACCTTTCGGCACGCCGCGTCGAACGGGCGCGCGAGCTCCTCCGGAACGCGAACCTCACGGTGACCGAGGTTTGTCTTCTGGTTGGCTGTTCGAGTCTCGGATCTTTCAGCACGCGTTTCAAAGCCGAGGTCGGAGTCTCGCCGTCCGAGTACCGGGCGCGCGAAGTGCGACGAGGCGGCCCGCCGCCGATCCCGGGATGCTTCGTCCTTATGTGGAGTCAGGCAAGTGCGCAATCCGGAAGAAGCCGCGCCACGGCGCCCTCCGTATCGTCGGCCACGAGCGAACCCAAAGGGGAAACAAGATGATCAAACGGATCTCGCACGCGCCGGTCTGGGTCCTCGATCAAGACTCGGCCAAGAAGTTCTACACGGAAAAGCTTGGCTTCGAGGTACGCACTGACGCCACGATGGACGACCTTCGCTGGCTGACGGTCGGCCCGAAGGGTCAACCCGACTTCGAGATCATCCTCGCGAAGCCGGGCCCGCCAATGGTCGACGAGGAGGCTGCGAAAGCGATCACCGCACTGGTCGCGCGAGGACAGCTCGGGGCAGGAGCGATGGAGACGGACGATTGCCAACGGACCTACGACGAGCTCACGAAGAACGGTGTTCAGTTCCTGCAGGAGCCTGCGGACAGGCCGTACGGGATCGAGGCGGTCTTTCGCGACGACTCGGGGAACTGGTTCAGCCTGACCGAGCGCAAGCCGGGATAGGAGAGCTCATGCGGCTTTCTTCAGCTCCTGAACGACCTTCCCGACCGCTTCTTTCGCGTCGCCGAACAGCATCGCCGTCTTGGGGTCGAGGTAGAGGTCGTTGTCGATGCCGGCGAAGCCCGGCTTCATCGAACGCTTGATGACGATGATGTTCTGCGCTTTGTCTACGTCGAGGATCGGCATGCCGTAGATCGGCGAGCCGGGATTCGAGCGCGCCGCCGGGTTGGTCACGTCGTTGGCGCCGATGACGAGCGCGACATCGGCGCGCTGGAACTCGGGGTTGATCTGGTCCATATCGAAGAGCTTGTCGTACGGGACGTTCGCCTCCGCGAGGAGAACGTTCATGTGACCCGGCATCCGTCCGGCGACCGGGTGGATCGCGTACTTGACGTTGATGCCTTTGGACTCGAGAAGGTCGGCGAGCTCGCGGACGCTGTGCTGCGCCTGTGCGACCGCGAGCCCATACCCAGGGACGACGATCACGTTCTGGGCGTACGACAGAAGGATCGCCGCATCTTCCGCGCCGATCGATCGGATCGAGCGGCCGTCGTCTCCGGCGGTCGCCGCGGCCGCACCGGCGGGCGTCGCCGCGCCGAACGCCCCGAACAGGACGTTCCCGAGAGAGCGATTCATGGCTTTCGACATAAGGCGCGTGAGGATCGTTCCGGACGCGCCGACGAGCGTGCCGGCGACGATGAGGAGCTGGTTGTTCAGGGTGAAGCCCGCCATGGCGACAGCGAGGCCGGTGTACGCGTTCAGGAGCGAGATCACGACCGGCATGTCCGCGCCGCCGATCGGCATGACCAATGCGACGCCGAAGGCGAGCGCGAGCAAAGAGATGACCGCGATGAGGACCATTGGCTCGATCGCGAAGGACCCCGCGACGGCCCCGCCGAGCAACACGATCGAGAGAAGCGCGGTCGCCGCGGCGATGCCGCCGGTCACGATCTGCTGGCCCGCGTAGCGGAAGGCCTTCGGCGTGATGAGACCCTGCAGCTTGCCGAACGCGATCGCGCTGCCCGAGAAGGAGACGGCCCCGATGATCAGGGCCAGCAGGGTCGCCAGGGAAGCGCCGAACTCCAGGACGCCGGCGTCGCGCTGCCGGGCGAACTCGAGGATCGCGACGAGCGCGGCCGCCCCGCCCCCGGCTCCGTTGAAGAGCGCGACCATCTGCGGCATCGCGGTCATCTTCACCATGCGTGCTCCGGCGAACCCGGCGACCCCGCCGACCGCCATGCCTGCGAGGATGACCGGCACGCCACCGTTCACGTCGGAAGCGAAGAACGTCGCGATGACGGCGATGAGCATCCCCGCTGCCGCGATGCGATTCCCCTGGACCGCGGTGGTCGGTGACGACAGGCCCTTCAGTCCGAGGATGAACGTGACCGCGGCGATCAGGTACGCGACTGGGATGAGCGTTGCGACTGTCATTCGCGCTTCCGCGCAGGGCGTTGCTTGAACATCGCGAGCATCCGGTCGGTCACCACGAAGCCGCCAACGACGTTTGCCGTCCCGAGCACGACCGCGAGGAACCCGAGGATCGTGCCGGCGGTCCCGCCGATCGCGCTCGCCACGAGCATCGCGCCGACGATGACGATCCCGTGGATCGCGTTCGCGCCACTCATGAGCGGCGTGTGGAGCGTCGACGGCACTTTCGAGACAACCTCGAAGCCGACGAAGATCGCGAGGATGAACACGTAGGCCGCAACGATCGCTTCGCCGGTCACGCCGGGACCTTCTGCGGCTGCGGCGCGATGGCCTTCTTCGTCGCGTCGTGAACGACGTCGCCGTCCTTCGTGATCACCGTTCCCTTGATCACGTCGTCGTTCATGTCCAGATTGAGCTTGCCTTCCTTCGTGAGCATCAGGCCGAGCAGGCTCTGAACGTTGCGCGAGTACATCTGGCTCGCGTGGTACGGCATCGTCGACGGGAGGTTCGTCGTCCCGTCGATGCGAACGCCGTCGACATCGATGATCTTTCCGGCCTCGGTGAGCTCCGTGTTCCCGCCGGTTTCGGCGGCGAGGTCGACGATGACCGAGCCGGGCTTCATCGAGCGGACCATGTCGGCCGTGATGAGCTTCGGCGCGGGGCGTCCCGGGATCGCCGCCGTGGTGATGACGATGTCGTTCTCCTTAACGGCCTTCGCGAGGAGCTGGACCTCCTTGCGATGAGCCTCCTCGGAGAGCTCCTTCGCGTATCCGCCGGCGCCTTCGCCGGTCTCGCCGAGGTCGACCTCGAGGAACTTCGCTCCGAGCGATTGGACTTGTTCTTTCACGACCGGCCGGGTGTCGAACGCTTCCACGACCGCACCGAGCCGGCGCGCGGTGGCGATCGCCTGCAGGCCGGCGACTCCCGCGCCGATCACGAAGGCCTTTGCGGGCGGGATCGTGCCCGCCGCGGTCGTGAGCATCGGGAAGAACTTCGGAAGCGCCGCGGCCGCGAGCAGCACGGCCTTGTAGCCGGCGACCGTGGCCTGCGACGAAAGCGCGTCCATCGGCTGGGCCCGCGTGATGCGCGGGATCGCGTCCATCGAGAGCGCGGTGACGCGCCGTCGCGCAAGCTCGCGGACCAGGTCGTGGTTCGTGAGCGGCGACAGGAATGCGATCAGGACGGCGCCCTCGCGCAGTCGAGCCAGCTCCTCGTCGGACGGCCTCGCCACTTTGAGGACCAGCTCCGCATCCCAGGCGTCGCCGATGGCCGCCCCGGCCTCGGTGTACATGCGGTCGGGAAAGCTTGACGACTCGCCGGCGCCGCGCTCGACGACGACCTCGTTCCCGCTCTTCGCGAGGCGGCCGACCGTGTCCGGAACGAGGGCGACGCGCCGCTCGCCGGGCGCGGTCTCCCGCACGACACCGATCCTCATGGAACGAGGAAAAGCCTAATGGGAAACGGCTGCGGGCGTCTCCGACGTCAGCTCTTTGACGCGGGGCAGCACCTCGTTGCCGAGCCGCTCGATGCTCTCGGTGTCGAACGGATCGGCGAACGCGAGGATGAATCCCTTCACCCCGACGTTCCAGTAGGCCGCGATCTTCTCGGCGATCTCGTCCGGGCCCCCGATAAACGGCTCGGGCGGGGACGTCATGCCGTGTCGCTCGACGATGCGATCGAGCACCCGTCTCGCCTCGCCGGCATCCTCCCGGACCACGCACCACTTCCCGCCGACCGCTGTGATCTCGTTCGGATCACGTCCGACGTCCACGCAGTGTTTGCGCAGAACCTCGAGCTTGTGGGCCATCTGCTCGGTCGTCCCGTAGCCATGCCACATGTCGGCGTATCTCGCGGTCGTGCGAAGCGTCCGCTGCTCGCCCCCGCCGCCGATCAAGATGGGCAGTCGCTGCTGCACCGGTCGCACGAGCACCTCGGCGTTGACGAGCTCGTAGTAGGCACCGGAGTGCGTGACTCGCTTGCCGTCGACGAGCTGGCGAATGATCTTCGCGGCCTCGGCGAATCGGGTCGACCGCTCGGCCGGTGTGCCGAGGTCGATCCCGTAGGCGTTGTGCTCGAGCGCGTTCCACGCCGCGCCGATGCCGAGGATGGCGCGCCCGCCGGAGATGTTGTCCAGCGTCGTCGCCATGTTGGCCAGCACCGCGGGGTGACGATGCGTGACACCCGAGACGAGGCAACCGATGCGGACGTTCCTCGTGATCGCCGCGTACGCGGCCTGGAGCTGCCACCCCTCGAGGTTCGGTCGATGGAGATCGCCATTGATCGAATAAAAGTGGTCCCAGACCCACAGCGAATCGAAGCCAAGTCGATCCGCGAGCAACGCATGCTCGCGCAGCGTTTGCCAGGTCGTGTTCTGCGGCCAGAGGTTGATGCCGAGGTGCATGGACACGCAGAACCAGTATCTACACTTTCGCCGTGTTCCGCGCCGCGCGTAGTGCCCTGTCGCTCTTTGTCGTCATCGCGGCGCTGGCTGTCCTCTGGGAGGTCGTCAAGCTACTGGGCGGCGATCCGAGCGAGGCCTGGACTCCTCCATTCCAGTGGACCGTCGCGAGCGACCTCAACATGCCGCACGTCTGGGACATCGCTGCGTCGTTCGTCCAGCCGGCGCAGCGCAACGGTCCGCCGCTCGGGCTCGTGCTGGTCAACGCCGGAATCTTCACCTTCCGTGAAGCGTTCGGCGGCTTTGTCTTCGGCGCGGTGCTCGGGCTCGCGCTGGCGATCGTCTTCGTACATTCGCCGCTGCTCGAGCGCGCGCTCGTTCCGTACGTCGTCGCGTCGCAGACCGTGCCGATCATCGCGATCGCACCGGTCGTCGTGATCTGGCTGCGCGGAGGTTGGCTGGCCGTCGCGGTCATCTCGGCGTATCTGACCTTCTTCCCGGTGACCATCGCGGGTCTTCGCGGCCTCCGCTCGCCCGACCCGCGCGCGCTCGAGCTCATGCGCTCGTACGCGTCGTCGTCTCGCGATGTCCTGTTGAAGGTGAGGCTGCCGGCGGCCGCGCCCTACCTCTTCGCGGCTTTCAAGGTGGCCGCCACTGCCAGCGTTGTCGGCGCGATCATCGGGGAGCTGCCCTCCGGGATCCGCGACGGCCTAGGCGGCGCGATCCTCAACTTCAACCAGTTCTACGTGTCGGGTCCGCCGAAGCTCTGGGCCGCGATCATCGTGGCCGCCCTCGTGGGGATTGGCTTCTTCACGCTCGTGCGCGTCGCTGAGATGGTCTTCCTGCGCGGGCGAGTCGCGCCGTCGGACGCATGACCGATTCGGTCGTGCGCGTTCGTGGCGTCGACAAGATCTTCGGCGCCGGCGCGGACAAGACACCCGCCCTGCAGCGCATCGACCTCGAGATCCCGAAGGGCGCGTTCGTCTCGCTCATCGGCCCGAGCGGATGCGGCAAGTCGACGCTGCTGCGGCTCATCGGCGATCTCACGCAGCCCAGCGCCGGGATGGTCGAGGTGAACGGGAAGACCGCACACCGAGCGCGTCTCGACCGCGATTACGGCATGGTCTTCCAGGCACCGGTCCTCTTCGACTGGCGGACCGTCCAGGGCAACGTGGAGCTCCCGCTCGAGGTCAGCGCGAAGGGCAGGTCCGCGCGCGCCGATCGAGCCAAAGCGATGCTCGCGCTCGTCGAGCTCACCGGGTTCGAGCGGCGCTACCCGTGGCAGCTCTCGGGTGGGATGCAGCAGCGCGTCGCGATCGCTCGCGCGCTCTCGTTCGAGCCCGCGATCCTCTTGATGGACGAGCCATTCGGTGCGCTCGACGAGATGACCCGCGAGCGCCTGAACCTCGAGCTGCTGCGCATCTGGAAGCAGACCGGCACGACGATCGTGTTCGTGACGCACAGCATCCCCGAGGCGGTCTTTCTCTCGACCCATGTCGCCGTGATGTCGGCGCGTCCGGGCCGGATCATCGAGCTCATCCCGGTCGATCTTCCTCAACCACGCAACGACCTGACCCGCGAGGACGAGCGTTACTTCGGCTTCATCACGCGTGTGCGCGAGCGGCTCCGCGGCCGTGACATGGGCCGGCCGGCCGCGGCTGAGGTGGCCGCGAGTTGACCAGACGCCTCGGTTATTACGTTCCCGCCGTCGCCGTGTTCGTGGGTGTGCTGGTGCTCTGGGAGCTCGTCGTGCGCGCGCTCGGCATCCAGCAGTTCCTGCTCCCTCCGCCAAGCGCCATCGCGTCCGCTTTCGTCGAACACTTCGACGAGCTCATGACGGTCGGCCGCAACACCCTCGTCGAAGCGGTCGGCGGCCTCGTCATCGGCGGCGTGGCGGCGCTCGTCGTCGCCTTCGCGACCGCGCGGTGGATGACCGCGAGCCGCACCCTCCTGCCGTTCGCGATCGCGGCGAACTCGGTGCCGATCATCGCCTTCGCGCCGATCATGAATAACTGGTTCGGGATCCTGAACCCGCTGTCGAAGATGATGGTCGTCGCGGTCCTGGTGTTCTTTCCGATCATGATCAACACGCTCCGCGGACTCACGCTCGTCGATCAGGCGTCGCTCGAGCTCATGCGGTCCTACGCGGCGACCGAGCTCGCCATATTCGCGAAAGTCCGCGTTCCGAGCGCGTTGCCGTACATTTTCACCGCTCTGAAGGTGAGCGCGACGCTCTCGCTGATCGGAGCGATCGTCGCCGAGTACTTCGGCGGGTCGCGCTCCGTCCTGGGGCAATTCATCATCACCGAAGCGGCTTTCTTTCGTTTCGCCAATGCCTGGGCGGCAATCGTGGTCGCGTCGGCCGTGAGCATTGCCTTCTTCCTTATCATCGTCGCGATCGAGCGCGTCGCGATCCCGTGGCACGCTTCGGCCCGCATCGCCGACTCGTCGTAACGCGCGCGGTCACGCGTGAGGGAGGTTGCTATGCGAGGAGTAGGTCTTCGTTCTCTGTCGTTTGCGATCGTCGCGATCATGCTCGCGGTCTCGTGCGGCGGCACCGGCACAGGGGGTGGTGGCGGCGGGCAGCTCACCAAGGTCCGCCTGCAGCTTCAGTGGGTCGCGCAATCGCAATTCGCGGGCTACTACGCGGCGCTCGACAAGGGCTACTTCAAGGATCTCGGCCTCGACGTCGAGATCAAGCTCGGCGGTCCCGACATCGTGCCCCAGCAGGTCGTCGCGTCGGACGCCGCCGAGTTCGGAATCGCGTGGGTGCCGAAGGTGCTCGCGTCGCGCGAGGCCGGCGCGGACCTCGTGAACATCGCGCAGGTCTTCCAGCGTTCGGGAACGCTCGAGGTCTCGTTCAAGGACAAGAACATCACCAAGCCCGAGGACTGGAAGGGCAAGAAGGTCGGAACGTGGGGCTTCGGGAACGAGCCCGAGCTCTACGCCGCCATGCGCAAGGTCGGCATCGATCCGGCCAAGGCGAGCGACGTCAACATCGTGGCCCAGCCGTTCGACATGTCTCTTCTTCTCAACGGCCAGGTCGATGCGGCGCAGGCGATGATCTACAACGAGTACGCGCAGGTGCTCGAGCAGAAGAACCCGAAGACCGGTCAGCTCTACACGCCGGCCGAGCTCAACGTGATCGACTTCAACCAGATCGGTACGGCGATGCTCCAGGACCACATCTTCGTGCGGCAGTCGTGGCTGTCGAAGTCAGGCAACGAGGACATCGCCGCGAAATTCCTGCAGGCCTCGTTCAAGGGCTGGGTGTTCTGCCGTGACAATCAGAGCCAGTGCGTCGACATCGTGCTGAAGGCCGGCACGACGCTCGGCAAGGGCCACATGACGTGGCAGCTGAACGAGATCAACGCGCTCATCTGGCCCTCGCCCAGCGGCATCGGCATGTTGGACAAGACGGCGTGGGATCAGACCGTGAACATCTCGACGACCTATCAGGTGCTGAAGAGCAAGCCCACCGACGGCGCGTTCCGGACCGATCTCGCGAAGAAAGCCGCCGATGCGCTGAAGGCGTCAGGCGCCGACATCAACGGCGCGAGCTTCAAGAAAGCCACGGTGCAGGTGACCGCGGGCGGCAACTAGCACGCCTCGGCTCTGCCAACGACCGCCGGGCACGTCCCGGCGGTCGTTCTTTTTCGCGGTCTAGACTCGGCGGCGATGGCCGTCGCCACGAAACGACCCGCCGACCCGTCCTCAGTCGCTAAGGACACCGCCGACCACGTCCTCGTGGCCTGGTCCGCGCAGGGCGGCATCAAGCAAGTCGTCATCACCCGCGCCGAGGGCTCGTGGCTTTACGCCGGGGAGCGCCGGATCCTGGACTTCTCGTCCGGACTCATCAACGTCAACCTGGGCCACGGTCACCCGAAAGTGGTGCGGGCCATCCAGGAGCAGGCCGAGCGGGTCTGCTACGTCACGCCGTCATTTGGCGAGGAGAGCCGCGCCACTCTCGCGCGCCTTCTTGCGGAGGTAACCCCGGGCGACCTCTCGAAGACGATCTTCACGACCGGCGGCAGCGAAGCGAACGAGCACGCGATCAAGATCGCTCGCCTCTTCACGAAGCGCCACAAGATCCTCACGCAATGGCGGTCGTTTCATGGCCAGTCCCAGGGATCGATGACGCTCGGCGGCGACAACCGCCGCTGGGCCGCCGAGCCCGGGATCCCCGGCGTCGTGCACTTCCTCAACCCGGATCCGTACCGTTCCGTCTTCGGCGGCGACGTGCAGAAGGCGCTCGCCCACGTCGAGGAGGTGATCTGGTACGAGGGTCCCGAGTACATCGCCGCCATCCTGGTCGAGCCGATACCCGGAACCTCCGGAGTCCTCGTTCCCCCCGATGGCTACCTCGGGGGCCTGCGCGAGCTCTGCGACAAATACGGGATCCTTCTCATGTTCGACGAGGTCATGACCGGCTTCGGACGAACCGGGAAGTGGTTCGGTGCCGACCATGAGGGCGTTGTACCCGACGTGCTGACCTTCGCCAAAGGCGTGACCTCCGGGTACGTGCCGCTCGGCGGCGCCATCATCAGCGAGAAGGTCGCCCGCCACTTCGACGACAACGTGCTCTGGGTCGGCTCCACGTACAGCGGGCATCCCCTCGCGTGCGCTGCCGGCGTCGCATCGATCGAGGCGTACCGCGAGGACGGGCTTATCGATCGCTCAGCACGGATGGGAGAGAAGCTCCTCTCGGACCTTCGCCGGGTGGGAGACCGTCACCCGTCCGTCGGCGACGTCCGCGGCCGCGGTCTCTTCGCCGGGATCGAGCTCGTCAAAGACCGGAAGTCGAAAGAGATGCTCGAGCGCTGGAACGGTCCGAAGAGTCCTCTCGCGAACGCGCTCAAGGCCGCGTTACTCGAGCGCGACGTCTACATCTTCTGCCGCTGGAACATGCTCTTTGTGGCGCCGCCGCTGTCCGTGACCGACGAGGAGCTGGCGACCGGCATTCGCGCCATCGACGAGGTGCTCGAGATCGCCGACCGCTACGCCGCGACGGGCAGGATCTAGGGCCTCGCGCGCTCCGGCTCCGCCGGACGGCTGTCGACCCCGTAGAGCTGAGCCGCGATATCCAGCGCCACGAGTGCCAGCACGAGAATGAAGATCTCCACAGCCGTCTCCTTTGACCACCACTTCGGTCGACACCGGTTAGTCCGGGTCGCCGGGGTTGACCGTCACCGACCTTAGGCGGTACGATCTAACCAGTCAATAAGCGATGGGTGGTTTGCTGAGTTAGATGCGCGACATTCCGGCGGTCCCCGACCATGACATCGAGCTTTCCGGCGGTGCTCTGGCCCTCGATTTCGCGAACACCGTTGGCGGCACCCATGTGAGTCCGACTCACGATCACCTGCGGGCGTACGGCGACATCGTTCGGTTCGCGGAGCTGGCCGGCGGGGTGGACGCGTCGGCCGCAAGACGGTTGGTGCAGCGCGCGGAGCGGGAACCAGGGCGCGCCGCGGCTGTCTACGAGCTCGGGATCTCTTTGCGTGAGTCGATCTGGGGCATTTTTTCGGCGCTTGCCTCTGGTGACGTCCCGCGCGACGAGGATCTGGAATTGCTCGGCGACGCGGCGGCGTCGGGCGCCGCGAGATCGCGACTCGTCTACGACAGCGACGGTTTCGGCTGGTCCTTCGCGGCGGATGGCGACGAGCTCGAGCGGCCGCTCTGGGAGATCGCCCGCTCCGCGGTCGATCTGCTTACGTCCGGCGAGCGGGACCGCGTAAAAGAGTGCGCCTCGACGACCTGCGAATGGGTCTTCATCGACCGAAGCAAGAACCACTCGCGGCGGTGGTGCGACATGAGCGACTGCGGAAACCGCGCGAAGGCGCGACGTTTCCACGCCAAGAAGCAGGCCGCGCGGGCCTAAGCCCTCGCGGTCGCTCGAGAGAGGGCAGGGATGATGCGCTCGCCGTAGAGCTCGAGGATCCGTTCCTCCTCGCCGCTCATGAGATAGATGTTGAACTGACGGACACCGATCGCGGCGAGCTGGCGCAGCTTCTCGATGTGCTCGTCGACCTCGCCGGTCACGCAGAAGCGGTCCACGGACTCGTCATCGACGAACGCGGCGTTCGATGACCCCGACTCGGCATGGTGCTGGTAGTCGTACCCGGGACGGTTCCGCACGTACGCGGTGAGATCTGCCGGAAGGCCCTTCTCGCCGTACCGCTTCACGAGATCGACGACGTGGTTCGAGACGAGCGCGGGGAACCAACGGACGCGGTCCCGCACCTTGTCACGCGGTCCGATGTGAGCGGGTGCGGCCACCATCACCGAGACCGCAGTCGCATCGCGGCCGGCCTTTCGCGCGCCGTCGCGGAGCAGGCCGATGCACCAGCCGACGAGGCTCGGATCGGCCAGCTGGATGATCGCGCCGTCGGCGATGCGGCCGGTGAGCTCGAGCGCCTTCGGCCCGTATCCGGCGATCCACACCGGAAGACGCTGTTTGCCGGTCCAATCGAACCGCAGCGTCGTCCCCTCGTACGTGACCTCGCGGCCTTCACATAGGTCGCGGATGACGTTGGTCGCCTCCTCGAGCATCGCGAGGTCCGTGGGTTTCTTTCCAAGGACGCGCCGTGCGGAGTCGCCGCGGCCGATGCCGAGGTCCATGCGGCCGCCCGAGAGCTCCTGCAGGACCGCGAGCACGCTCGCAGTAACGGTGGGCTCGCGCGTCGCCGGGTTCGTGACGCACGTCCCGAGGCGCATCCGGTTGGTGTTCTGCGCCATGATCGTCAGGAGGACGTAGGGCTCCTTCCACAGCACGTGGCTGTCGAAAAGCCAGCCGTACGTGAAGCCCGCGGACTCGGCAAGCCGCGTGAGTGCGGCGACTCGTTCGAGCGAATGGTCCGGTTTGAGCGTGAAGCCGAAGTCCATGAGAGGCGAAAGTGTAGGCGGGCAAAACTCGCCGCCGTCCGCTACTTCGTGGTCGCCACCCACACAGTCGCGTTCGGATCGGCCGCGCCCAGCCACATGCTGTTGGCGCCGTTGTTCGGGTCATACGCGATGATCGCTTTCGAGCCCAGCGGGTACGCCGCCGCCTCCTCGGCGTAGACCCTCGGGCTGCGGCCCTTCCGGACGCGTCCTTCAGCGTCCTCGTACCGGTAGGAGATGCGTCTTGTCCCCTGGCCGAGGAATTCCTTGGAGACCTTGTCAACGCTGGCGCTCGTGCGGATCGCGCGATCGACGAGCGCCGCGGTGATCGCACGCCTCCGTTGCGCGCGCCAGACCAGCGCGATCGTGTACGGGAGTCCCGCGCCGAACATCGCGACGAGCCCGATCAGCGCGGCGCGTTCGTCGTAGGAAACGGGTCTCTGGATATCTGGCTCTGACGGCACGTACACGACGCTTATGACGTCACCGCTGCGTGTCGAGCGATAGGTGTCGTACGACACGTGGCCTTCCGCGGTCCTGCTGCTCCCGTTCGCGGTGACGAATACATACCGAAGGTAGTAGCTGGTGCTCCGGCCTGATGACACACGACCATCGATGACCCGTGCAGCGGTCTCGCGGCCTTCGAGTGCGAGCCGAATCTCGGGAAGCGCCCCAAACCACAACACGCCCCCGAGGATCGCGGCGACAGCGATAAGGAGAAGCCACGACGCCCCGAGTGACTCGTATGGATTCTCCGGCGGGCGGGCCTGACGTCCTGTCGAGATCGAGCGACCCTCGATCACAACGTCGTAGTACGTGCCGCCCTTCCCGTAGTTCATCCACGCGAGCGTGGCGACGTGACCGCCGAGCGGAAAGATGATCCGCTGGGCGATCTCGCGCGAGCCCCCGCCGTGAGCGACCTCGGTCCCGTCGACGAACACGCGAACCCTGCCGGTCCACGGCGAGTTGCGGATCGCGATGTCGTAGCTCTGCTGATCGAGGGTCGTTTGCCAGCGCTTTGTGGCCACGCCAAGAGGATGCCTTGCAGTCCGGGTGAGAGGATGTCGCTCCGGTCGCTCTTTTTTCCTAAGGTGAGCGTGTGCTCAGCCGTGCCATTGGGAAACGTGTTCGATCCGCACGCGGATAACCGGCGCTTCACGGAGCGGCATGCCCTCGTACTGCTTGTATTTGCCGCCGAGGAGGTTGAGGGCGTGCCGGTGGTCGTCGCCCTTGGTCAGGATGTCCGCGACGCCATCTATACGTACCCACGCGCATTTCGACCAGTTCTCCAGATAAACGTCGGCGAGGATGCTCGCACGCCCATTCGTCTCGATGTTCTTGATGCGGCGAAGCTCGCGCCAGTCTTCGACGGACTTGCGTTTGCCATCGATGGGCGTGAACACGAAGGGGTCCTCATACACGAACACGATCGGCACGAGGTGCGGACGCGCGTACTGGTCCGCCGTCGCGAGGCGCGCGACACGCCCGAGCGTGAGGAGCTCCAGCGATCGCGCGCTCAGCTTCTCGGTCATCGTCGGAGCCGCGGCAGGACCTCCTTCGCGTAGAGGCGCATCGATCGCTCTTGATCCTGCCCCGGAAAGTGAAAGACGAGGTGATTGAAGCCCCAGTCGAGGTATGGCTTGATCTTCGCGATGTGCTCGTCGGGGTCACTCGACACGATGAATCGCGTGTGCGCTTTGTCCGCCGCGGCCTTCGCGCGCCGCTCCATCTCGCGCGGATCCTCGACACCGGCCTTGTCCTCCGCCGGGAGCGCGAGCGCGGCCCACTCCTTGGTGTCCTCCAGCGCGCGCTCGCGATCGTGGTCGTAGCTCACCTTCATCTCGATCATCCGCTCGAGCTTCGCGGGATCCTTTGCGGCCTCGCGTGCGCCCTTCTCGAGCGCGGGGATGAGCGTGTCCTTGTAGAGCTCGGCTCCTTTACCGCTCGTGACGATGATCCCGTCGCCCTCGCGTCCGGCGAAGGTCGCGGCCTGCGGACCGCCGGCCGCAACGAGAAGGGGGATCGGCCGGGGTGGCTTGTCGAAGAGCTTCGCCTCTTTCGTTCGGAAGTACTTTCCTTCGAAGGTCACGTAATCGTCCGACCAGAGCTGCTTGATGAGCTTCACCGCCTCGCGCAAGCGGCGAAGGCGCTCGCCGGGCTCCGGCCACTCCGTTGTGGTGAGCGGCGTCTCGTTCATGGATTCGCCGCTGCCGACGCCGAGGAAGACCCGCCCCGGCGCGAGGAGCGCGATCGTCGCCATCGCCTGCGCCACGATGGCCGGGTGGTACCTGAACGATGGCGTCACCACACTCGTCCCCAGGCGGGCCCGCGAGGTTTTGGCCGCGACCGCGCCGAGCCACGCGAACGCGAAGGGCGCGTGCCCGCCGGTGTCGCGCCACGGGTGAAAGTGGTCGCTTATGGCGATGCTGTCGTAGCCAAGCTCCTCCGCCAGCACGGCGTATTCGAGGAGCCGCTTGGGGTCGAACTGTTCCGCGGATGCCTTCCAGCCGAGCGTTAACACTTACTTCCATGAAGATTACGGCGCTGGGGAATGGAGTGGGTGCCCGTTTCCGTTGCTCGATCAGATGACGCCGCACAAACATGCCCCAAGCGCTCACTCCGCATGACCATCTCGATCATCCCGGTTCACGGCCTCCCCGAGGTTCGGCCCCGGGATGACCTCGTCGGCCTCCTCCTCTCGGCCCTCGCATCCGCCGGAGACAAGCTCGTCGACGGCGACGTGCTCGTGGTGGCGCAAAAGGTCGTTTCGAAGAGCGAGGGCCGGCTCGTGCGACTTGGGGACGTCGTTCCCGGCAAGCGCGCGCTCGAGATGGCCGATGAATCCGGAAAGGACCCGCGGCAGCTCGAGGTGGTGCTGGGCGAGTCGAAGCAGATCGTGCGTTGGGAGCGCGGAGTTCTGATCGTCGAGACGCGGCACGGCTTTGTCTGTGCGAACGCCGGCGTCGACCGCTCCAACGCGGGCGCGCCCGATACGGTGGTCCTTCTGCCCCTCGACCCCGACGCCTCGGCAGCGCGCCTTCGCGATGAGGTCGCAGAGCGTACGCACGCGACCGTCGCCGTCGTGATCACCGACACGTTCGGCCGCGCGTGGCGCGAAGGACACACCAACGTCGCGATCGGCATCGCGGGCCTTCCTGCCCTCAAGCGCTATATCGGTCAGCGCGACCCCGAGGGCTACGAGCTCCGGGTCACTGAGATCGCTGTCGCCGACGAGATCGCCGCGGCTGCCGAGCTCGTCATGGGAAAGCTCGATCGTTGCCCCGTCGCGATCGTGCGCGGTCTGACGTTCGAAGACTCGGACGAAACCGCGCAGGAGTACGTTCGGCCGGCCGCGCGCGACATGTTCCGCTAGTGCCGCGTTCGGAGTTAACTCCTGCGCAGCGGAAATTCCTCGAGGAGAGGCGCTTTGCGGTAGTCGGCACGACCAATCCGGACGGATCGCCGCACCTCGCAGTGATGTGGTACCTCCTCGACGGCGAAGACCTCGTCGTCAACAGCGCGCAGGGCCGGCTCAAGGACCGCAACCTGGCTCACGATCCGCGGATGAGCGTGGTCGTCGAAGACGAGTACCGCTGGATCCGGATCGACGGGCGTGTGCGCATCGAGCACGACCAGACGGTCACGCACGAAGACATTCGCCGCCTCGCGAGCCGCTACTACCAGGACGAGGGCAAGGTCGCCGAGGCGATACGCAACAACTTCAGCACGCAGCATCGGATCACGTACCGCCTACCGATCGAGAGGATCGCGGGCGAAGGCTTCTAAAAAGAAAAGAGGCCCGCCTCTCGGCGGGCCTCTCACTCACTTCGCTGTGACGCGATTAGGCGTAACGGCTACGCGAGGCCGATGGACGCACCTGCTCGAAGCAGGAGCTGCAGTAGACCGGCTTGTCTCCGCGGGGCTGGAACGGCACGCGTGCCTCACCACCGCAGTTGCTGCAGGTAGCCGTGAAGAACTCACGGGGGCCACCCATGCCACGGCTTCCGCCGTATGCACCGCCGCCGCCGCCCACGCCACCGGAGGCGCGACGCGCCGCACGGCAGGACGGGCAACGTCCCGGCTCGTTCATGAGGCCACGCGAGGAGTAGAACTCTTGCTCGCCGGCCGTCCATGTGAATTCCTGACCGCAGTCTTTGCAGGTCAGAGTCTTGTCAGAGAAGCTCAATTTGAAGCTTCCTCCCTTTGTTGTTCGCGCCGCCTTGAGGACTCGCCAGGACTTGGGAGGAAGTGCCTCACTTGACCCGCGTAGTAACTCTCGCCGCCGCTGCCCCTTTGGGGCATCTCAAGCCTAACAGTTCAACGCTGGTCGGGGAAGGTATGTGGATAAGCTTCGCCGAGCCATTCGTCGTACCACTCGCCGGAGCGGAAAAACGAATGACGGAAAAGACCCATTTGTGTGTAGCCAGCCTTTTCATTCGCTCGACGCGATCCGCGGTTCGCGTGCGCGATCCAGTTGTGCACGCGATGCAAGCGCAGTTCGCGCCATGCGAAATCGGTTCGGAGCCTGATCGCTTCGCTCGCGATGCCGCGGCCGAACAGATCGTGGCGTCCGATGAAGATGCCGCTCTCACCATCGCGTCGCACCCAGTCGATGTCGAAGATCGCGGTGAAGCCGACGGGCTCGTCGAGATACGCGATCGTCCAGTTGACCGAAGTGGTGCTGTCGGAGAACTCCTTGTAGCGTTTCGTGGCGCTCTCGTCGGTGACCTCGCCGAAGCGCGGACCCCAGAAACGCCCGACCTCCGGCTGCAGCATCCATGGGCCGTGCAGCTTGAAGTTCTCGAGCGTCATGGGCACGAGCGTTACGCCGTTCTTTCCGACGAGCATCGGCCCAAGCATCAGCGCGTCGCGTCCGCTGCGAGCGGCGGGTATTCACGCTCCGCGCTCCAACGCTCCTGCCAGGTCTCCTTGTCTATCCGGAGCCGTAGATCGTCGACATATGCCCCGTCCCGATAGTCCACATCGTGACCGTGCGCGAACTCGGTGTATCCAAGCTTCGTCACGATCTTGAGTGCGGCGGCGTTGTCGGCACGGAATTCGGCTGTGGCGAGGCGGAGGTCGAGGTAATCGAAGAGATAGCGGTGCAGCGCGAGGGCCGCGTCAAAGCCCAGTCCCTTACCCCATTCGTCGGGCTCGATCACGAAGTGGATCACGTCGAAAACGTTCCCCATCGGCCAGAGATGACCGAACGTGAAACCGACGAGCTTCGCGTCCCTGTCGATCGACCAGAGGATCGACTGCTTCTCCTTCGCGATCTCCTTGAAGCGCTCCTTCCACGTCGCCGGCATCGCCGGCTCGTACCAGACGCGATGCGCGCGGCGCACGCGCACGTCCGCCATCCAGCCGTTGTAGGCATCGAGGTCCGCCTCGACGGGAAGACGAAGCGTGGTCGCCTTCCCGCGGATCGTCCCGCCAAGTGCCATAAGAGCGAGTCTAGGAACTCATTCGCCGCCGAGGGCGCGCGTTACCGGTATGAGCCGCCCCACGGCCGGCTGGGCTTGCCGACCGCAACTGGGTCCCGCGACTCCCTAGAGGTTGCACGCCTCAAGAGCCGCGATGGCCGCGGGGACCTCGGTCAGGGAAGCAATCTCACGGTCAGGGATCACGCGGCCGGGATCTGCGCGCCCTTCCCGATTTAGCCAGATGCACCGGAGGCCCGCGTTGTGGGCACCCAACACATCGCGCTCGAGGCTGTCGCCGATCGCGATTGCGTCGTCTACGTGGACGCCGAGTCGTTTTAGCGCAGTTGTGAAGATGCGAGGATCGGGTTTACCGAAGCCCACTTCCCCCGAGGCAATCGTCACATCGAAGAACGGTTCAAGTCCCGCGGCCCGAAGCTTCGTGCGCTGCACGTCGTCTGGTCCGTTGGTGAGCACAGCGAGGGTGAAGGAGCGTACGACCTCCTGAAGCATCGGGATCGCGTCGCCGTAGGGCGGACAGTGTGTCCTCTGGTGCGCGCGGAACGCGGTGTCCAGCTCCGCCCCGAGGTCTCGGACGAGGCGATCCTCGACGAATAAGCGCAGGGCGTCGGTCCAGCATCGCTCCCGGTAACGCGGCGCCCAGTTTCGAAGCAGCGCGAACTCGGTCCGCTCACCGGGAAACTCGCTCAGGAGGCTCGTCGGCGAGCCGATACCCAGCATCGCGCAAAAGTCGAAGGTTTCTGATTCACGCCAGAGGTCCTCCGCTGATCGGAAGACTGCTACGCGAAATTCCGTGAGGTCGAATGAGTGACGCCTGGCGACCTCTCCGCACGCGGCGGAAAACGCGAGCTCGTAGTTCGCCATCTCCGGAACGAGCGTGTTATCGAGATCGAAGAGAAGCGCTTTGAGTGGCATTCAGCGCTGGGACCCTTCGATCTCGTCCGACGTTTCCGCACCGACTGGTTCATCCGCCGCGTAGGTCGCGGGATCGAGACGGTTCGCGAAGCGATCGCTCACTTCATGATCGGCAGCCGCACCGCGAACTCGGCACCGCCGCCCTCGACGTTCGAGGCCCCGATCGAACCACCGTGTGCTTGCGCGATCGCCTGCGCGATCGCGAGCCCGAGGCCGGCACCGTCGCGTTGCGCGTTCTCGCCGCGATAGAACCGCTGGAAGAGCCGTGTCTGTGCGCCCTGCGGCAGACCCGAACCCGCGTCGCGCACGCGAACCAACACGGCTCCATCGTCTCGGCTGCCGCGGACGTGGACGGTCGTCCCTCGCGGCGAGTGTTTCACGGCGTTATCGAGCACGTTGAGGAAGAGCTGCGCGAGCTTGTCGGGATCGCCTCGCAGAGAAGGCAATGCCTCCGCACCCTCGACGTCGAACGACACGCCGGCATCCTTCGCCTGCACCTCGAGCGCGGCGACGGCGCTCTCGAGCAAGCGCGCCGGCACAACATCTTCGCGCGCCATCGATTGAGCGCCCGACTCGAGTCGCGCGACCTGCAGGAGTCCCTCGACCATCCGGACGAGCCGGCGTGCCTCGCGGTGGATGATCTCCGCCACGTGCGAGACGGCATCGCCGCGCGCCTCTCCCTCCACGATCGCCTGCGCGAATCCCTGGATCGATGTGAGGGGCGTGCGGAGCTCGTGCGAGATGTCGGCGAGGAACGCCTGCTCGCTCCCACGCGAGCGTTGGATCTCGCCGGCCATCTCATTGAACGCAGTGCCCATCTCGGCGACCTCGCTCGGTCCGGCGAGCGGGACCCGCGTGCCATAGTCCCCACCCGCGAATCGCCTGACCCCGCCGACGAGATCGCGGAGGGGTCGGGTGATCGTTCGCGCCAGCAGCGCGGCGACGAGGACGGCGAATGCGAGCGCGACGAGACCGCTGAGGGCGAGCGACGGCAATAGCGCGCGGAGCGTGTCGGTCAAGACGGCCCGGGGTCGCGCCACGACGATGAAACCGAGGCCAACCCCGCCCGCGGCGGCCTGCCGCAGCTGCTGGCGGACGAAGATCCACTGGTCGGCGCCTTCGTTGAACTCGCCGATGTTCGATGCTGAGGGCTGGGGGAGGATCGAACCGACCAGCCTCCCGTCGCTATCAATCACCACACGGCGCGCAGCCGTCGCAATCAGAAGCCGCGCGTTCGCGGCATGCGCCTGCTCGGTCAGCGCATCGACGATCTCGCGCGGCTGCTGTCCCGCGCGTACTCCGGTCTGGATCGCGGTGAGGAACGGCGCGGAAAGCTCCTCGAGATGGACGCGCGTCTGGTCATCTTCGTACCGGAGCAGAAGCCCCGAGATCGTGACCGCGGCGACCGCGAGGCCCACCACGACGACCGCGAGATATGACAGGAAAAGCCGGGTCGCGATGCTGCGGGGCATCGCTTAGGTCATCGGCGCCACGAGCTTGTATCCAACGCCCCACACGGTCTCGATTTTCGCGTCGGCGTCGGCCAGCTTGTCGCGCAGCTGCTTTACGTGGACGTCCACCGTGCGCGTCTCGCCTGGATACGCGAAGCCCCAGACGTCCTCGAGGAGGCGGTCGCGGGTCAGGACGATCCCCGGCTGCCGGCAGAACGCTTCGAGGAGCTCAAACTCCTTCGCGCGGAGAGACACCTCGCGGTCACTGACGTGCACCTCGTGACGCGCCGGATCAATGCGTACGTTTCCCACAACCAGCGTGCGGCCGCCGCCCGGCATCCCCGATGTTCGCCGCAGGATCGCGCGCACGCGGGCGACGAGCTCTTTGGGGTTGAACGGTTTGGTCATGTAGTCGTCCATGCCCGACTCGAGCGCGTCGATCTTCTGGACGTCCTCCGCACGCGCGGTCAGCGCGAGCACCGGCGTGTCTGCGTGCTTACGGATCTCGCGCAGCAGATCGAGGCCGTTCGCGTCCGGGAGGCCAAGATCGAGGATGACGAGCGCGGGCTTCTCCTCGTCGAACTTCAGCCTCGCCTCGGCTGCCGTGCGCGCGTGCGCCACGATGAACTCGGCGTTCCGCAGGTAGAGCATGACCAGCTCGGCCACCGAGGGATCGTCCTCGACCACAACGATGCGCGCGGTCACGGGCTAAATGCTACGGGCGGCGGGCCCCCGAACTTGTGAAAGTTCGGTTCCTTTCGGATCCTCGTTCCGCACTTCTGCGATGGATGCGTCGGCGCGAGGGACCGCGCTGGTCCGCTCAGTAGTAGCGGTCGGGCATCATCCGTAGGCATGTCGCTCCGTGACGAGATCGCCGAGCAGCCGCGGGTGGTCCGCAGGCTGCTGGACGAAGGCTGGCCCGAGGCGCGCACGCTCGGCCGCGCGCTCGCGGGAGTCGAGCACATCACCCTCGTCGCGCGCGGCTCGTCCGACAACGCCGCGACCTACGGGAAGTACCTGTTCGAGAGTGTCGCCGGGGTCGTCACGGCCCTCGCGGCGCCGTCGCTCGTGACGCGTTACGGAGCGCCGCCCTCATACGCGCGCGGCGCGGTCATCGGCATCTCGCAGTCCGGCGCGTCCCCCGATGTCGCTGCCGTGGTCGCCGAGGGTCGACGTTCGGGCGCCGTCACGATCGCGTTCACCAATCGACCTCAGTCGAAGCTCGGTCGCGCGGCCGAGCACGTCTTCGCGCTTCGCGCCGGCGCCGAACGCGAAGTCGCCGCGACGAAGACGTACACCGCGACGTGCGTGGGGCTGGCGCTCCTCGCGGCAACGACCGCCGAAGCCCGCGGCCGCAGCGCCCTGTCGCTGGCGGGCCTCGAGGAGGCCGTCCAGGAGGCGGTCGATGCGGGGGCCGACGCGGCGCGGTTGGCGCGTGCGATCGGGCGCGCCCCGATGGTGATCGTGCTCGGACGCGGTTATCTCTACCCGGCGGCGCTCGAGACCGCGCTCAAGATCAAGGAGCTCGCCCGCGTCTGGGCTGAGCCGTACTCCAGCGCTGATTTCGCGCATGGTCCGCGGACGCTTCTCCGGCCTCGGACCCCTGTGCTCCTCCTCACCTCACGCGGCGCGACGGAGGGCGAAGCGCGCCTGCTCGTGACCTCGCTCGCTGGAAAGGGCGCGCGGGTCTATGCGATCACGAACGATGAGCGTGTGGCCGAGAAGGCTCGCGACGCAGTGCTCTTGCGCGCGCCGCTCTCCGAAACGCTTGTCCCGATCAGCTTCGTCGTCGCGGGGCAGCAGCTCGCCGTCGCACTCGCGCGCCGCCACGCGCGCGACCCGGAGCGGCCCGCCGGCCTCGCGAAGGTGACACGGACCTTGTGACCGGCGCCCGCTTGGGCGGCTTTGCAGGCGGCTTCTGCTTGGGGGCGTCCTGCGCCTGGAACTCGACCGACAACCGGTAGCCGTACGCGGCGGCGACCCGCGCGAGCGAGCGAAGCGACGGCAGGTAACGCGGATCCTCCATACGACGCAGCTGCGTCTGCGAGGTGCCGAGCCTGCGGGCCGCGGCGCGCTCGGAGAGCCCCGCGGTGCGCCGGAGCTTGCCGACCGCCTCTGCGACGGCCGAGGCGAGCGGATCCGGGCGCTGGGGTTCTTCGGGGGGCGGTGCAACCGGGGTTGGTGTCGGCTGTTCGGGCATGGAGCGCACATCCTAGAACGGCATTTCGCACCGAGCGAAACGCCTGAAAATTACGGGTCAGGTCGCCGCGAAGATATCTAACAGATCGCGTTGTGCCGTGTCGTATGCGAAGAGGATCGCGCCCTCGCATCCAGCATCTTCCGCGGCATGCACTTGCGCCCGAAGCAACGCGCGCTCGCCCGCGAATGCCATGAGACCTCCCCACATGCGCGTCTTGGGCGCGGCGGCGCGTGCTTTGGTCAGCAGGCGCGCGACCTCCGCGGTCTCGCGCCGGTATGCCATCGGGCAGAGCAGATCGACGAGGCCGGCCCGCGCCCACTCCGGCCATCGCTGGAGGACGCGATCGCGGGCGACGTCTGGATCGGGGAACACGGCAGCGGAGATGACCAGCCCCGGCCGCGCGGCGCGAAGACGCTTCGCGCCCTCCGCAACGAGCGCCGTCACCGCAGCGTGGTCGTCGGGCGAATCGGCGTAGGTGACCTGCGGGTAGCGCACATAGTCGTAATGGAACCCCTCGACGCGATAACGCGACACGATGTCCGTGAAGACGGCGAGCGTGTGCTCGCGCGCCTCCGCGTTCTTCGGATCGGTGTAGATCCCCTCCCAGTCGCTGCCACCTACGGGGTCGAGATATTTCACGCCTGCCGACCTCAGGAGCCACTCCGGATGCCGTCGGACGAGATGCTCCGGCGACGTCGGGAGCACGCCCTCCGGGCTCGACCACACGAAGAAGACGTTGCCCCACGCGTGTACGCGCACGCCCACCGCAGCACCGGCACGAACGAGATGCGCCAGAGGGTCGAACTCACCCGTCAGCGATTCGGCGCGCGGCTCGAGCGTCGAGTGGTAGTACGCGTCACCCCGACCGCGGACCTGGACGACGACATCGTGGATCCCTCGCGTCGCGGCGTCCGCCATGAGGTCGTCGATCGCACTCTGCGTCGTAATCTTGTCGCGCACGACCCAGAGCGCCTTATCCAATCAGCGCGTCTCTCGCAGCGTCGATGTTCTCCGGCCGCGAGTCGACCGGGATCGTGCAGCCTCCAGCGCCAAGCCACCGCCGGCTCGCGGTCATTGCGGCGCCTTCGTGGGCCTCTCGCCTTGCGAGCGCTGCGGTGCCCGCAACAAGAGCCTCGTCCGAGAATCCGCCGATAGCGCCACGTGACGGGACCGCGGCGAGGAAGGCGGCCAGATCGGGGTTCCCCGGAAGTCGCGGGTTCCACGAGACCGCGGCCACCGGGTAGCGCGCGAGCTCGACCACACGGGCACGGGGCCCGCATACATGAAGCACGTTGAGCGCCGCGCCGCGCGCGCCGGCGAGAACGCGCAGGTCGTAGGCCGTGCCGAAGCGCCGGTATTCGCCTTCATCGAGAGTGTCGCGGCGAGCCCAGAGTGTCGTCGCGAGGAAGATGCCGTCGGCGTACTCGGTGCAGGCCGCGGCCAGCTCGGCGAACGTCTCGGCCACCGCGTCGAGTGCGGCGACCACGCCATCGGTGCGCGTGCGCAGATCTGTGAGCAGGCGCTCTGCTCCGCCCAGGCGCTCGAGGACACCGAGTGGCGTGAAGATCGTCGCGACGAGCGGCGTGTCGGGAAGGACCTCGCGCACCAAGCGCAGGCCGTAGAGGAGCTCCTGGAACGCGGGCTCGCGCACCGATTTGCGTCCGATGCCCGCCCAATCCTCGGGCTTGCGCACGGCATAACGCTCGAGCACTGGATGCCCGTCCTTTCCGTAGCGGTAACGCGTGCCCCACGGCTCGGCGTGGTAATGCGCGCGCGGGTTGTACTTGATCAGGTCGAGCTGGTGCCGCTTGGTGAACGCGATCGTCGTCTCGGCGAGCTTCGCCGGACCCTCGTTCTCGTCCGGATAGAAGTGGCGCCAGACCGCGAACGGCACGCGGTCGACGCTCTGCCCGCCGAGCGCTCCCGTCACGCGTTCGCGAGAGTTCACAGAGCGGCGAACGTCGTCAGCGCGATGTGCTCGCGCTCGATCGCGTCACGGATGCGACGATCGGTGAGCACTGCAAGCTCGAGCGGCCGCTCGCGCGCGTAGGCGGAGGTTGCGACGAGCTCGGCGTCGGGTTCCCCGGGGTGGCACATGAGCTCCGTGACGCCGTCCTCGACCCGCGCGATGAGCGCCAGCAGGTCGTCCAACCCGATGTGCCCCGGATGCTGGAATTCGCGGGTGAAGTGGTCCGGCGTCCGCACGCCCTTCGCACGGTACTCGTCGCGCTGCCCCGGCGTGTGCGTGCGGGCCGCCGCTCCGGTCTCGCGCGCGAGCTCGGCGACCGCCCAGGAGAGCGCGGGGTGATCGTGGACCCAGTGGTGTGTGTCGATATGCGTCGGCTCGCGGCCGGCGAGCTCGCGGGCGCGGGCGTACTGCGCGCGGTATTCCGTGAGGGCCTCGGTGCGGTCGATCGGGCGGACGAGCAGCTCGGACGGACGCCAGAACGACCCATTCTCGCGCACGAGGGAGCGGATGCGCGCGGGGTTCGAAAGCGGCCTTGCATAGGTGAGGACGAGGTGCACACCGAGGTCGAGAGTCGGTGTCGCTCGCGCGAGCGAGGCCGCGTGCGCGGTGCCCGGCGCGTTCGTCATCAACGTGGTGCTTGTAACGATGCCCTCGCGGTGCGCGCGCACGATCCCGTGGTTGACGCCCTCGGACCGACCGAAGTCGTCCGCGTTGACGATTAGGAGACGGGCCAACGGTCCTCGATCGCGGCGCGCACATGCCAGCCCCACGTCTCGAGCCGGCGCTTGGCCTCGTCCGCCGGCACGTGCGCCTCCTGCTCGACGAGACGGATCGCGCGCTGGCGCAGCTTCTCGTTCGTGGGACGCAGATCGACCATCAAATCGTCGCGCGTTCGCCCGAGCTTCACCATCGACGTCGTCGACAGCATGTTGAGTACGAGCTTCGTCGCGGTGCCGGCCTTCATGCGGCTCGACCCGGCGATGACCTCCGGACCGACCTCGATCACGATCGCGACGTCCGCCGCACGAGCGAGCGCGGAGTCCGGCGTGCAGGTGATCGCGATCGTCGCGGCCGCGTGGAGATCGCGCTTTGCTCCTTCGATCGCGTCGACGACATACGGTGCCCGCCCGCTTGCCGAAATGCCGACGACGACGTCGCCCGCCTTCATCTGCTGGGCAAGGTCTCGTAGTCCCAACGGCGCATCCTCCGCGCCTTCGATCGACATGCGAAGGGCGTGGTCCCCGCCCGCGATGATGCCGGTCACGACCTCCGGTTCCACACCGAACGTCGGCGGCATCTCGCTCGCATCGAGAACGCCGAGCCGGCCGCTCGTGCCTGCGCCGACGTAAAACAAACGATGCCCGCTCGCGAGCGCCGGGACGATGAGATCGACGGCGCGCTCCACCTGGGGGATCGCGGCGCGGACCGCCGCCGCGATGGTCGCGTCCTCGCCGTTTATGAGCTCCAGGATCTGACGCGTCGACATCTTGCCGAGGCCGCGCGCGCGCGGATTGCGCGACTCGGTCTGCCGCTCCATCACGCGCCCCAGGCGAGCCGCATGGCGAGGCGAGCGGCACCCATCGCGGGCTCTTCACGGACCGGCTCGACCGCGGCAGCCGGCAGCATCCTGAGAAGCTCGCCGCGCACGGCGCGCTCGAGGGAGGCGACGGATTCGAACGCGCCACCCGCGAGATAGACCGGACCCTCGGTCATACGCAGTCCCGTCGCGACCGTCGACGCGGCACGCGCGAGGGCGTGGGCGCCGCGCTGGACGATGGAGATGGCGATCGCGTCCGCTTCGGCGGCGGCGCGTCCCACGGCCCACACCGCAGCGACGATCGCGGGTGCGGGGTGGGGCCTGCCGTAGAGCTGGGGGATCACATCCATGAACGTCTCGACGCCGAGATCGCGCAGGAGATGCGCGGTGATCGCCGTTCCCGCGCCGCGTCCGTCGGTGTGATGCGCCGCCGCGCGCAGGCCTTCGAGCCCGAGCCAGACGCCGGACCCCTCGTCGCCGATGAGATAACCCCAGCCACCGGCGCGCTGCTCCGCGCCCTCGTCGTTTCGGCCGAAGGCGATCGAACCGGTGCCCGCGATCAGCACGACGCCGCAGCCCATCGGGTTGCCGGCGTAGAGGGCGGCGATGGCGTCGTGGGTCACGTCGATGCGGACCGCCGGGCCGACGAGCTGCGTAAGGATCGCCCGGCCGCGCTCTCGGTCGGCGGGACGATCGCCGCCCGAGCACGAGAGCACGACGGCGACGGGGACCGCGCCGGCGAGAGACTCGGCGAGTGCCGCGCCGATGGATCCCGCCGGATCGGGCGAGGACAGCAGATTCGCGCCGCCGCCCGCGCCGCGCCCGATGACGCCCCCCTCGCGATCGACCGCGAACGCGCGCGTCTTCGATCCCCCGGCGTCGATGCCCACGACGAGCGGTCCGGACATCAGGGTTGGTGAATCGCTCCGCCCGAGACGGCACGCGACGCGCCGGTCGCTCTGGGCAGGATGTTGGGCTTTCCCTGCATGCGATAGGCCCCGAGGATCGCGAAGGCCACCGCTTCGCGCGCCGTGACCGGGATCCCCAGCTCGTCGCTTGTCCGCACCGGCGTCGGGGCGACAGCAGCGCGCAGCGCGTTCACGAGCGTCGCGTTGCGCGCGCCGCCGCCCGCGACGATGAGCTCGCGCCACGTCGTACCCCCGGGTGTCTCGCGCTTGAGCCCGTCGGCGACCGTCCGTGCGGTGAGCGCGATCGCGGTCGCGAGCGCGTCGTCGCGCGTGCCTCCGTTGTGCGTGACCCGTCGGGCGAGCTCGTCCGCGAACGGCTGCCCGAAATCCTCGCGCCCGGTGCTCTTCGGAGCTCGCTTCGCGAAGTACTCGTTGCTGAAAGCCCAGCCCAGAGCCCGCTCGTCGACGCGTCCCCGCGCCGCGCCGCCTCCGGCCTCGTCGAACCTCTTGCCGTCGCGCTGGGCGATGAGGTCGCTCAGGATGTTCGCGGGGCCGGTGTCGAACGCGATCACGCTGTCGGCCTCGGCTCTGGGGATGAGCGTGAGGTTCGCGATACCGCCGAGATTCAGCAGCGCGACAGGCGCGCGTTTGCCAAACAGGATGAAGTCGGCGAACGGTACGAGCGGCGCGCCCTCGCCACCCGCCGCGATGTTCGCGCTGCGGAAGTCCGTGATCGTCGGCACGCCGGTGCGGAGCGCGACCCGCGACGCGTCGCCGAGCTGGAGTGTCGCGCGCTTTGGGAGGTGCGCGACGGTCTGTCCATGCATCGCGATGACCGCAGGGAACGCCGCGAGCGTGGGAACGAACGCGACCGCGGCCTCGGCGTACGCGTCACCGATTGCGACGTGCAGCGCGGCGAGCTCCGCTGCGCCCACCGCTTCGCCAGATGCGGCGGCAAGGATCCGTTTCCGCAGGGCCTCGTCGTAGTCACGGTGCCCTGTCGAGATCACCTTGATGTCGTCGCCGTCGACGTCGACGGCGGCGATGTCGATCCCGTCCACGGACGTGCCGGACATCATTCCGATCGCGATCACATGCTGATTCTGCCGTGCTGTCCGGTTTCAGTGAGCCGGCGCGTAATCATCATGTGGCCGAGACCAACGTGGTGCTGGGATCCCGTGCCAGCATCGCGACCGTGACGCCAGAGGAGCTCTGCGCGACGTACGCGGAGCGGGTGTGTCGGTTCGCGGCCGTCGTTGCCGGCCGGGACGGAGATCCGGAGGAGATCGCGCAGGAAGCCCTGCTGAAGGCGATCACGAAGCTCGACCGCTTCGATCCGCGGCGTGGCTCGATGGAAGGCTGGCTCTGGCGCATCGTCGCCAACACCGCAAAGGACGCGACGCGGAAGGCTCGGCTTCGCGCACTGTTGACCGATCGGCTTAGGCACCGCCAGCCGGCGGTCGTGGATCTCGAGGCAGTTGCGGTCGAGCGCCTCTCGGCGGGCGAGCTCCTTGGGTCAATCGCGCGCCTCTCCCCGCGTGACCGGCAGCTGCTCGGACTCCGTTTTGTCGCGGACCTTGATACGGCCTCAGTCGGACAGATCGTCGGCTTGAGCGCCGAGTCCGCCCGCCGCGCGATCGGTCGCGCTCTTGACCGCCTGCGCGTTCTCGTCAGTGGAGGTGTGAGATGACCGAGTCTTCGAGCGACATCTTGGCGCGTCGCATCGCGACGCTGGAGATCCCCGTCGACCCGAGTCGCGTGACCCAGCGCGTCCTCGCCGCTCGTCGCAAGCCGCAAGGTGGGTCACTTCCCTGGCGGGTCGTTGCTGCGGTTCCGCTTGCGCTTCTTCTGATCAGTGCCGCGGCCAGTTACTACGCGCCGGTGTTCGCCCAGGTGCTGGCGGATGCTCCGATCGCCGGCTCGATCAGCGGGCTCATGCTCCGCCAGTTCGGCCTCGCGGGAATGCCGCATCGCGTGAGCCTCTTTGGCGACAGAGTCACATCCGCTGGATACACCGCGGAGCTCGTGGGTGGATACGCCGACGCCGGCCGGACGATCCTCTTCGTGCGCGTCGACCCACCCGCACGCATCCTGGCGCCGTTCGGAGATATCAGCTTGTCCGATCAATTCGGTCATACCTATCGGATGGTCGGTGGGACCTCGAACATCACCAGCGGGGAGAATGCGCTTCTCTTTCAGCCGATCGAAGGACTGGCAGCGAGGGTTGGCGCTCGCCTGCACGTAACGTTCACGGCCATCGAGGAGGGACTCCCTCCGGGGTCGAAGACGATCGCTGGGCGGTGGGATCTGACCGCGACCCTCGCCGTCGACGAAGGCCGCGACCTACCCACGCCCGATCCAATACAGCTCGGTACGGCACGGCTCGAGTTCACGCGAGTTCGCGCCTTGCCGGTTGGCGTGCTGGCCGAGTTCAAGATCGAGCCGGTCGACATCGATTCGTTCGATCGCCGGATCCCCGACGGCCTCAAAGGACGCCCCGCGTTCAGGATGACTCTCGTGGATGAAGGTGGCCACGAGTCACAAGTCCTTCAGGGAGGGTCCTCCGGCAACGGAACCGACCGGTCGCACGTGACGATCGTCGGCAGCTCGCTCTGGGAAGCGGTCGGCCCCGGAAACTACGTCCTGTCGGTGGAATGGGAGGGCGTCGGCAGCGGCACCCGCATCATCACGGTGCCCTGAGGTCAGGGTTTGGCCAGCGCCCCGTAGACCGCGACGCGGAGGCGGTAGAGCTCCTCGTCGTTTGCCCGACCGAAGTACACACGGTTCGTGAGCAGGACGATCGTGAGGTCCTTCGCCGGGTCGACCCAGACGCTCGTGCCGGTGAACCCGGTGTGTCCGAAGGCGTCCTCGCTGAAGAAGGGCAGTCCCTCCGGCGGGCGCAGGACGAGACCAATGCCACGGCGGATGCCACCACCGCGGTACTGCTCGGTGCGCGCGAGATCACGGAGCTCGTTCCCGATCACCGCGCCGTCGCGGTACACGCGGATGAGCGAGGCGACGTCCGCGGCAGTCCCGAACAGGCCGGCGTGTCCGGACACGCCGCCCATCGCGAACGCGTTCTCGTCGTGGACCTCGCCGCGCAGGCGCTTACGCCGCCACTCGGTGTCTTCTTCGGTCGCAGCGCACTCTGCGGTCGGCCGCGGCCCGAACTCGCACGTTCGCGCCTCGACGATGTCCAGCACGCGCTCGCGCATGACATCGCGGAAGGGCTCGCCCGCGACGCCCGCGAGGCCGGCGGTGAGCATGATGTAGCCGAGGTCGCTGTAGCGGAACTCGCCGATGTCCTGCGCGAGCGGCTCGCGCGCCGCGAGCCACACGAGCTCCTCCGGCGAGGTCGCCTCCTTCCAGAAAGACTTCCACCAGGCGAGTCCTGCGGTGTGCGTGAGGACCTGCCGAAGAGTGACGCGGTCCTTGCTGCCGCCCCGGAAGTCGGGGACGAGCTCGCGGAATGGCATGTCGAGCTCCAGCTGACCCTCGCGTACGAATGACAGGACGAGCGCGGTCGTCGCGAGCTTCGTGAGCGACGCGAGATCGAACAGCGATCCGGCTGTGCATGGCGCGTCCGGTCCGGCGCTCGGATCCGGACAGAGCGTGCCCGCCGCATATGTGTCGACCGTGCCGCGGCGCTCGACGCGAACCACCGCCGCGGTGCAGAGCGAGCCGATGGCCTCGTCGAGGATCCGTTTCGCCGGTGCGGCGAGGTCGGTCACGCGAAGTCGCGCATGCCCGCGCCGATGCTGAATATTCCGGGCACGACCGCAGGGAGCGAACCTGCGGGCTTGCGCTCCCCGAAGAGGACCTCCGCGGCCGCCGTGAGGCTCGGCTCCCGCGAGTCGTACGCGCAGACGTAGGCCGGGATGTCCGGCACGCTCAGGATGTCGTAGGGACCGCGAAGAGCCACGACCGCGACCGGCTTCTCCTTGGCCAGGGCGTTCACCAGATCGACCTGCTCCGGATACGCGAATAGGTTGGTCGTGCCGACGACCACGACGTCGGCGGCGCGGGATGCGCTCACGGCTCGATCGATCTCCGACGCGCTCGGATGCAGCGGCAACGACTGGCCGACCGCGTCGGGATGCTTCGCGGCGATGACGCTCCCGAGCGTCGGCTGTCCTTCGAAGAAGCTGATGTCCGCGTTCGTCGGCGATACCGCGAGGATCCGCCCGCGCAGCGGCAGCACGCCGGCGCGGTTGCGAAGGAGGGTTGTGGCGCCGCGCGCGAGGTCGAGCGCGGTCCGCGCGTTCGCGGCGAGATCGGGCGCTGACTGATCGCGACGCCCCTCGAGGATGCCGAAGCGCCGCTTCGCGTCGACGACGCGTCGCACCGATTCGTCCAGTCGCGCGCTGGAAACCGAACCCGAGCGAACGGCCTCCGTGATCAGGCGGTGTCCCTCGAGCTGGGCCGTCTCGTCGAATCGGAACAGCAGATAATCCGCGCCCGCCTGGATCGCGCGCAGCCCGGCCGCGGCCTCGCCGACGTCCTTGAGCGCACCCATCTCGAGGTCGTCGGTCACGACGAGGCCCTGGAAACCGAGCGTGTTCCGAATGAGATCCGTCATAACTGTCTTCGACAGGGTCACCGGTAGCTCGGGCGTGGGATCGAGGGCCGGGACGACGATGTGCGCGCTCATGATCGCGGGGACGCCGGCCGCGATCGCGGCGCGGAACGGCGGAAGCTCGATTCGGTCGAGCGTCGCCCGGTCCGCCTCGATCTTGGGAAGACCCGTATGAGAGTCCGTCGTCGTCGAGCCGTGTCCGGGGAAATGCTTCGCGCAGCAAAAGAATCCTGCCGCGGCATACGCCTGGACCGCGGCGGTCACGAGCGAGGAAACGCGTGCGGGGTCGCTGGAGAACGAGCGGTTACTGATGATCGGATTGGTCGGCTCGTCGTTGACGTCCGCCACCGGCGAGAAGTTCCAGTTCACGCCGAGAGCGCGGAGCTCGGCGGCGCTGATCGTCGCGGCGGTGCGGACGCTGCGCTCAGGGTCCGCCGTCGCAGCGAGCGCCATCTGTCCCGGGAGGATCGTCGCGCCCTTGTTGATGCGGATGACCGGGCCACCCTCCTGATCAATCTCGAAGAAGAGCGGTAACGACTTCGCCTCGCGTGCGATCTGATCGAGGTCCGCCACGAGCTTCGCGAGCCCGGCCGCGTCGGTGAAGTTCTCGGAGTACAGGATCACGCCGCCGATGCCGCGGTCGCGGATCATCGCCTCGAGCGAGCTCGTGATCTTTGGGCCGTGGAACGCGACGCTCATGAGCTGCCCGACCTTGCGTTCGAGCGACATCGATCCGACGACGTCGCCGCTCGGGCTCGGCGTCGTCGTCGGTGCGCATGCGGCGAGCGCGGTCGCCGCGGCCGCGCGCAAGAAGTCGCGGCGTCTCATGGGAGCTGGACGGGCAGACGTCCTTCCGCCTGCCGCTTACCGGCGAGCACCGCGGCGAGAGCCTCGAGCGACGCAGGTACGTCGCCATACGAGAGGAGCGCGGGGACGTTCGGCACGAGCGCCGCGTCGTACGGGCTGCGGACCGCGCACAGCACCCCGCCGCCCGCGAGTGCTTCCTTCACGCGCGCCGCCTGCTCCGGCTGGAACCAGGCGTTCGTGGAGCAGACCACCACCGGTCCCGAGCCGCGCGGCGGGTGGCCATTGCTGGAGAACGTGACCCGGTCTCCGAGGTGCCGGCGCAGCGCGGCCTCGAACGTCGACGCCGGCGTCGAGAGCTCCTCGACCGGCGAGGCCTGGGTCGGCTCGAAATAGAGGACTCGTAGGACGCCCTCGAGCCGCGGGCGCGGCGGACCGATCTGGGTGATCGACGCCTCCGCGATTTGAAGCGCGAGCTCTCGCCGCGGCTCGTCGTCGAAGTCGGCATCGATCGCCGTCCTGCCGAAACGCTCGCGGAACCAGGTCGCGCGACGGAGCGCCTCGCGCGTGCGCTCCGGCCGCACGCGGTCGGCGATCCATTGCGCCGCGGCGAGCTGTCGCTCCAAGCCGCTCGTCACCATCATCGCGTCGACGCCCGCCTCGAGTCCTGTGACGACGACGTCCTCGATGGAGATGTCGGCGATGCCGCTCATGTCGAGCGAGTCCGTCATCGAGAGCCCGTCGAAGCGAAGGTCGCGCCGCAGAAGATCGGTGAGGATCGGGCGCGAGATCGTCGCGGGGGCCTGCGTGTCGAGCGCTGTGTAGCGGATGTGCGCGCTCATCGTGGTCGTCGCTCCCGCCGCGAACGCGCTCCGGAACGGAAGGAGCTCGCGGCGATCGAGGGTCGCGCGGTCGACGGTCACATCCGGCCGTGTGAAGTGCGAATCGAGCGACGTATCGCCGTGTCCCGGGAAATGCTTAGGAGTCGAGGCGACGCCGGCGCCCTCGGACCCGCGCACCCACGCCGCCGTGAACTGCGCGACGCGCTCCGCGTCGTCACCAAACGACCGCGTGCCGATCACCGGGTTTCGCGGTTCGACGTTCACGTCGCAGACGGGTGCATGGTTCACGGTGATGCCATCCGCGAGCAGGCCTTCGGCCACGGCGCGTGCGGCCCGCTCCGCGTTGCGTGGATCGCCCGTCGCGCCGATGGCCATGGCGCTCGGAAAGACGGCGCGATAGCCGACCCGCACGACGGACCCGCCCTCCTGGTCGACCGCGATCGGCACCGGCGGCAGATCGCCGCGCTCCGCTGCCTCTTGAGCCTCGCGCACCATCGCGCGGACCTGGTCCTTGGAGCGGATGTTCCCGCGGAACGCGAACAGAAGAAGGCCGCCGATCTTTCCCGCGCGGATCGCGTCCAGGATCGGACCCGGGACCTGCTCGCCGTCGAAGCCGGCCCAGACCAGCGCGCCGGTACCGAGCTCGGTCACGACCTCCGCCGCCGGCGATACCGCGCGAGCGTGATCTGCCCGAGCGGACGGCCGCGCGGTATGCGTGTCGATTTTTCGAGGGTGATGCGCCGGATCTGGTCAGCGTTCGGCACGATCGGCGCGATGCGCCTCACGCTGCGTGGACCGGCGATGTACCCGCCGAGCGCGTCGAGAACGTCGTTCACTCGCTCCTCTATGTCTAGCATCGCGAGCGGACGCGAGCCCAGGAAGAGCTCGAGGCGCACCTCGAGGCGATCGTTCTCGCTGTAGCCGACGCCTCGCGAGGCCTGCGACTCGAGGACGGCCGCGTGGACCCGCCGCCGCCACTCATTTCGAGGGGGCGCGTAGGGTGGGAGAGTCGCGCTAAAAGTGAACCGGCGCTTCGCCACACAGCGAGACTAGCGCTCTATCATTTTCTTCTCCGAGGAGTGACCTGACCCGTGCCAACGCTTAGCGCCACCGCCCGCGCGCGGCTCCCAGACAGCGCGTTCGCCTATGTCGATTCGCAGGGCCGCCGCCGGCTGCCGATCAACGACGTTTCGCACGTGCGCAATGCGCTCGCGCGATTCGATCAGGTCGACTTCGAGGATGACACCGCCCGGGAACGCGCCCGCGAGAGGCTCCTTCGGGCGGCCAAGAAACACGGGATCGTCCCGCTCGGCTTCTTCGACGGTCAGCTTCGGAAGGCCCGCGGCGCCAACGTGCGATCGCTCCCGCGGGGCACCGTGACCTTCCTTCTCACCGACATCGAGGGCTCCACGCGCCTTCTCGAGCGGTTCGGGGACGGATATGCGGGCCTGCTCCGCGACGTTCGAACGATCATCCGCACGAGCGTGCGATCGGCGAGCGGTCATGAGGTGGACGCGCGTGCCGACGAGTTCTTCGCCGTCTTCCGCCGCCCGGTGCACGCGCTCGACGCCGCCCTCGCGATCCAGCGCGCGCTCCGCGCGAAGAGCTGGCCGGAGAACGCGGAGGTGCTGGTGCGCATCGGCATGCACACGGGCCGTCCGACGCTCACCGACACGGGCTACGTCGGCATCGCCGTCCACATCGCTGCACGCGTGTGCTGGGCGAGCCACGGAGGCCAGATCCTCCTGTCATCCGCGGCGCGCGATTCGTTCACCGAGCGCCTAGCCGAAGGCATCGCCTTCCGAAGCCTCGGCCGCTTCTCGCTCCACGGCGTCGCCGAACCGGAAGCGCTCTGGCAGGTCAACGTCGCCGACCTGCGCGCGAAATTCCCCCGGCCGCGCACGATCGGAGCCGTCCGGAGCGCACGGGTGACCCTCAAGACGCTGCCGACGGTCTGATGGCGAGCAGGTTTCGCACCGAGGAAGTCCTCGACATGGTGTGGATGGAAGACGGCGGCGGAGAGATTCGGAAGGGCGTCCTGGCGTACGCGCTGTTCACGGATTCAGAGCGCCAAAGCCCGCCATTTCCAGTCGAGGCGTGGCCGGTCGGCACGCGATTCGACTCCTCTCGGCTGACCGATGAGGACGACAAGAGCTACGCCGCCCTCTACTGGACGATCCTTCCCGGCTCGTGGCCCGAGCCAGATCGCTGGCGCGCGACGATCGAGAGCACTCTGAAGGCTCTGAGCAATGGCGACGCCGTGGTCGCCTGGTGCGCATTGGAGCCAGGGTGGGCCCTTCCGCCCACGCTCTTTGATCCGGATCAAATGCCGGAGGACATCTACGCGGCGATGATCCCTGGCCGCTTCGTATGTACCGCGCAACTCGGGAAGTTGTATGAGCCTCTTTCACGCGAACAGCTAACCGAGTTCATGGTTGAGACAAACCGGCGCTACGCCGCCGCGGGAGGTCGGCTGACCTAATAGCGGGCTGCCGGCTGCAGTGCCTCTGCTACGCGCGCTGCACGGTCACGTCGATGGAGTCGTACCCAGTGGCGCCATCTGGGTAGGGCGAGCGCGCGATCGGCGTTT
>WNGC01000311.1_pt1 | contig 38262 bp, 39 predicted proteins | sample 5400051 | NCBI WGS metagenome assembly WNGC01 (sample SAMN13153368, study PRJNA577476) | soil metagenome | isolation source: 20 cm soil or saprolite under grassland replicate 2 | place: USA:California | collected 2016-06-15
AGCGCGTCGATCAGGCGTGCGCCTTCGTCCGCCGTCGCAGCTGCAGGATCGCCGAAGTAGGCACGTGGTCCACCGGCGGCGTCGAAGGTGCGCTTACCCGCTTTGATCGCCTGTGAGAGGGACTGGGGGTTGGGGGCTAGGGACTGGCGAACTTCATCGCGGACGGCATCGGCCTGTTCGCGCAGGACAATCGACGTTTCGAACCGTCCGGCGTGACAGGCGCCGCTCTTGAATTCATCTCCGAGTCTCAAGGCCCACGGTTTCCGTGTGAGGTCGGGGAACACGACCGGCAGCAGCCCATCGGCGCGAGCGAGCTTGACGACTTCATTCAGCGCCGTGAGGTGCTCCGGGTCGAGGTGCGCGTTGGCAATCGCCAGCACCTGAAAGCCTTGCTCCGACAGGCTGCGCGCGAGATCGACCACGAGTGCCGTGACGGTGACGCGGGAAATGGACAACGTGCCGTGAAAGGCGGCGCCAAAGCCTGCTGCGGTGTAGGCCAACGCGGGCAGAATCAGCACCACCTTGTCCCGAGCCCCGAGTCGCTTGGCCCCAGCACGCGCCATTGCCGTGGCGATGACGACGTCGGTATCGAGCGGCAAGTGTGGCCCGTGGGCCTCGATCGCGCCGACCGGGAGCACGACGAGCGTGTGTTCCCGATCCAAATCGCGGACTTCTTCCCACGTCAGTTGCGCCAGCTCATGTACGGGCATCAGTTACAGGGGCCGAGAGGCTGAGAGGCCGAGGGGCTGTGAGGACACGAGACTAGAGGTCGAATCGTGGCGAGCACGTTCCCTGAACAATTGAACATCGCGGATTGGCTCCTCGACGCGCGCGTGCGCGAGGGAAGGGGAGATCGGCCGGCGCTGCTCACGGACCAGGGCACGTTCACCTACCGTGAGGTGCAGACGCTCGCGAACCGATTCGGTCATCTGCTCAAGAGCGCCGGCGTCGAGCCCGAGCAACGGGTCATCATCGCCCTGCCCGACGGCCCGGAGTTCGTGGCGGCGCTGTTCGGCACACTCAAAGTTGGCGCGGTGGTGGTGATGGTCAACCCACAGCTCGCCGTCGACGCAATCGAGTACTTCTACTCTTATACCCGCGCGACCGTCGCGCTCGTCCATCGCTACACCGCGCCGGCATTTCAGGCGGCCCAGCGAGGGGCTGGACATCTCAAGCAGATCATCATCGTCGGCGAGCCGGTAACGACTCGGGCTGTCGAGGGGGCGTCGCCGGAGCTCGAGACTTTCCCCAGTCACCGCGACGATGCCGCGATCTGGCTGTTCTCCGGCGGCACGACCGGAAAGCCGAAAGCGGTGGTGCAGAGTCATGGGTCGTTCGCCAATACGACGGTGTGCTATGGACAGAAGGTTTTGGGTCTCACCGAGCGCGATATCACACTGGGTGTGCCGAAGCTGTTCTTTGGGTACGCGACCGGCTCGAATCTCTTTTTCCCGTTTTCGGTCGGTGGAGCGGCCGTCCTGTTTCCCGAGAAGAGCACCGCCGAAACCCTGTTCGCCAAGATTCGCAGATTCCGCCCGACAATCCTGGTGAACGTGCCGACGATGGTGAATCAGATGGTCGCGCATCCCGATGCGCAGCAGCAGGATCTCTCGTCGCTCCGGCTCGCGACCTCCGCCGGTGAAGCACTGCCCGTCGAGCTGTACGAGCGCTGGAAGCAGACGTTCGGCGTGGAGCTGCTCGATGGACTCGGTACGGCGGAGATGTGGCACATCTTCATTTCGAATCCGCCCGGCGCCGTCAAGCCTGGCACGATTGGGACCGTCGTACCCGGCTTCGATGTCCGGGTACGCGACGACCTGGGGCACGATCTGCCGGACGGTGAAGTCGGCATGCTGTGGGTGCGCGGCGGATCGCGCGCGATTGGGTATTGGCAGCAGAGCGAGAAGACGCACGCCGCATTCCGCGGCGAGTGGTACGTCTCGGGCGATCTGATTCGGCGCGATGCTGACGGTTACTTCACGTACTGCGGCCGTGCCGACGAATTGCTCAAGGTCGCCGGGAAATGGTTGGCACCGCAGGAAGTGGAAGGATGTCTGTTACAGCATCCGTTGGTGAAAGAGGTCGCGGTCGTCGGGGTCGAGGACGCGAGTGGTCTCACGAAACCGCACGCATTCGTCGTGGCCGCCGAGCAACGGCCGGGTCTGGGGGAAGAGCTTCAGCAATTCGCGCGAGAGCGGCTGGAACCCTACAAGGCACCACGCGTTGTTCAGTTTCTCGATGTGCTTCCACGGACCCATCTCGGCAAGGTGGACCGTAGAAAGCTCCGCGATGGGTGATTAGCTTGTCCTCGGCGTCTAGGCGCGTCGGCGTCTCGGCGTCTAGCATTTCAGGACGGGTGGCCGAGTGGCTGAAGGCGCACGCTTGGAAAGCGTGTTAACGGGCAACCGTTACGTGGGTTCGAATCCCACCCTGTCCGTTACAATAACAAAGACGCCGAGACGCCGAGACGCCGAGGGGCTCGGGGACAACGCGTCGATGCTGGACAGGTGGGTGAGCGGTTGAAACCGCCGGTCTCGAAAACCGGTATGCCCGCAAGGGCATCGAGGGTTCGAATCCCTCCCTGTCCGTCCCCATGGGAATCTGGAACAGCACGCTGGTGTACGTCGGCGCGCGCACGCTGCTCGCGGGAGCGATGATCGCCCTGCTGCTGCGGCGCCAGGTGGGCCCGTGGTATGCCGGTGGCCAAGTCGTCTCCGATCTCTCGTGCGCTGCCTTTCTCCTGGGGTATGTCAATCCGGATATTCGTGACGACATCGGCCTGCTCGTCGTGCCGCTGCTCCTGTTCGTCCTCTACTGGGAAGCGACGCGCTTTCTCGACAACCGGCGCGCGGCAGCCGTGCGCGACGATGAGGAAAGCACGCTCGATACGGTCCTGCGCGTGTACGGTTCGCTGTGGGCATTCGGGTTCGTGATGCCTGCCGTGCTGGCCGGTGGGTTTCTCATGTTTGAGCTGCTGGCGCCCGGAGAGTGGCCATTTCCCAATCCCCGGCCGGGATTGGTGTGTGGCCCCGCGCAGCTCGAGCCCGGGACCGCCGTCACGATGCGCATGAGCGTCCCCCATGGCGCGGAGCTGAGCGTATTCACGCCAGCCGGTCGCTCGCTGGTCGTCGTCCCATTTGTGAGAAAGGGGACGCAGCCGCTGGGCGCAGGGTTCGACTATATGGCTCGGCTGACGCTCGGGACGGATACGGTTACGGGATTTGCCGCGCCGGGCTCGCGTCCGGAACGCGTCTTCACAGATTCCGGCGTCTACGTGCTGCGGGTTAGCTCGGAAGCGGAGTTCAACGCTTCGCAGGTCTGCCGGGTACGGTACGCGCCGGAGGATGCCGGAAGACGCCGGAAGTCGCCGGACGGTTGAGGGAGGGCACGTTGCAGCTTCCAAGTCATTGCGCGAGCGCGTCTTTGCTGTACTACGAGCGCTTCGAAAACCGGTGGTTCCACATAGCCTAGTGCACTCGCAACTTCCAGGGCGTACTCTACCTCCGCCAATGACGCCAACGAGATGCTCAGGAAGCGCTTGAACTCCTTGACACCCTTGCGTGCCGCTCCTTCAACGATGTTTACTGCCGCAGAGAACGCAGCTCGGCGAGTCTGGGAAGTCAGTCCGTACAGCTCATGCCTGGCCACGTCTCAGTAACCTGATAGACAGTTAGCACGAGTTGGTGGCATTCCTTCCACGCAATGAGTCGTTTATGAGGAGCCATACTCCAACATGCGACCAGCTACCACCTATCGCGGTATCGTTTCCGTGCGCGACGTGATTATTCGTTGCGTTCCTCCGGCGTTCTCCGGCGTCGTCCGGCGTCTTTCGGTATCTGCCATCGCCGCTGTCACCCTCACCGCGTCCCTATCGGCACAATCCGTCGAGTACCGCTCTCCAGCTGGTGTCGACTACCGTGCGCAGCGCGACACCGGTGCCATTGCACGCGCCGAGAGCGCGTTGGCCGCCGATCCGCGCAACATCGACCGGATCATCGCGCTGGGCGTCGCGCAATCGGGCGTGCGCCAGTATCGGGAAGCGATCGAGACGTTCACGCGCGGCCTCAAGATCGCGCCGAACAATGCGCTGCTGTATCGCTGGCGGGGGCATCGCTATCTCTCGACGCGTCAGTTCGATCGCGCGATGGATGACCTGACGCGCGGTGCGCGGCTCGACAGCACGATCTACGGGATCTGGTATCACCTCGGCATCGTACGTTTCGCGCGCCGAGACTTCGCCGGCGCAGTGGACGCATTCACGCGCGCGTTGCCCATCGCCCCCGATTCCGGCGAGCGGTCCGGGTCGACCGATTGGCTGTGGATGTCGCTCGCGCGGGCCGGTCGCACGGCCGACGCAAAGGCCTTGCTCGATCGTCATCCGGATGTCCCGCCCGCGGGCAACGCGTACACGCAGCGGCTCCGGCTCTATCGCGGGGAGGTGTCGCCCGATTCGGTGTTCACACCTGCCGACACCAGCGATATCCAGATTGCAACGCTGAGCTATGGCATCGGCAACTGGTATCTGGTGCGCGGCGATGCGGCGCAGGCGCGCAAGTGGTTCGAGCGGTCGGTCGCCTCGGGGGGATGGCCGGCGTTCGGGTTCATCATGTCGGAAGTGGAGCTGCGCAGACGATGACCCGCACCGAAACGGCCAAGAAAGCAGCGGTGCGCGAGGCGTTGCAGGTCGCCTACACGAACCGCGCGCCCAGGAGATCCCCATGAAGCGCGTTGGTCTGTTCGCATTGCTCATGACATTGCCGCTGGCGGTTTACGCCCAGGCGCCCCGCTCACTTTCGCTGAACGACCAGCGCGCGCGCGACATCTTCGAGCAACTGATCAACATCAACACCACCGGGTCGAGCGGGAGCACCACCGTCGCCGCCAGCGCCATGGCCAAGCGGCTCAGCGATGCCGGGTTCCCCGCAGCCGACGTGCAGGTCATCGGTCTCGAAGGTTCGAAGAACGGCAATCTTGTCGCGCGGTTTCGCGGGACGGGTCGGGAAAAGCCGATCCTCCTGCTCGCGCATCTCGACGTCGTCGAGGCGAAGCGCGAAGACTGGTCGATGGATCCGTTCACCTTCGTGGAGCAGGACGGCTACTTCTACGGTCGCGGCACGCAGGACATCAAAGATGGGGCGGCCATTCTGGTCGCCACGCTCCTGCGACTCAAGCAGGAGGGATATCGCCCCAACCGCGACCTGATCCTCGCGCTGACGACGGGCGAAGAAGGCGGCAGCGATTACAACGGCGTCGAATGGCTGCTCGGCCATCATCGCGATCTGATCGATGCGGCGTACGTGCTCAACATGGACGCCGGTGATCCGGTGATCCTGAACGGCAAGCGCCTAATGCGACCGGTGCAGGCGAGCGAAAAAGTGTACGTGACGTTCAAGCTCGAGGTGCACAATTCCGGCGGGCACAGCTCGTTGCCTACCAAGGACAATGCGATCTACCGCCTCGCCGCCGCCCTCGGCCGCCTGAGCGCGTACGAGTTCCCGGCGCAGCTCAACGAGATCACGCGCACCTTCTTCCAGCGGATGGCGGGGCTCCAGCAGGGACAGCTCGCCGCGGATATGGCGGCGGTGGCAGCGCCGACGCTCGATCCGGCGGCGATCCGCCGCCTGTCGAACGTCAGCCCGCTCTATAACGCCCAACTGCGCACGACCTGCGTGGCGACCGAGCTGTCCGGCGGTCATGCCGAGAACGCCCTCCCGCAGACCGCGACGGCGACGGTGAATTGCCGGATGTTGCCGGGGACGCCGTCGGACGAGGTCCAGGCAACGCTGACACGGGTGGTGGCCGACACCGCCGTGAAGGTCAGCGTCGTGACCGCGGCGACGCCGAGCCCGCCCTCACCGCTCACGCCGGCCATCATGAAGCCGCTCGAGGTAGTGACGACGCGACTCTGGAACATTCCGGTCGTTCCCGTGATGGAAACAGGCGCGACCGACGGTCTGTACCTGCGCAATGCGGGAATCCCGGTGTACGGCGTGTCGGGTGTGTTCATAGACATCAACGACATTCGCGCCCATGGCCGCGACGAACGCATCGGTGTGCAGAACTATTACGACGGCGCGGAATACATCTATCAGTTGGTGAAGGCGGTGTCGGGGACGGCGAGGTGAAACGGCGGCGAGGTGAAACGGCGGCGAGGTGAAACGGGCGCCTTCGACGATGTTGGCCGCGGCGGAAAAAGCGGCCCTCCGTGCCTGTGACGTGAGACCATAAAGTTCGTGCCTAGGAAGGGTCTCCGTAGCTTTGTAGACAAGGAGGACAAGTTTATGACATTCCTGCCACGCCACGAACCGTTTGTGGGGTGCCATGAGCGTGAATAGTGATTTTAGCGCCAGCACCACCATCCATTTGCCGCGTGACGGACTCTTTTTCCGCCGTATCACCACGCCGCCGTCTTACCACGCCGCCGCATCACCTCGCCGCCAATGCCCGTGAGCCCAGCCGCCACACCGAGAGGCTTGGACGGCGTCGTCGCCGCCCAGACACGCCTCAGTCACGTCGACGGTCAGGCCGGTGAGCTGATCATCGGCGGCTACCAGCTCAAGGAGCTGGCGGGCCGTGTCGCGTTCGAAGAAGCGGCGCATCTGTTGTGGCGCGGCGCACTGCCGTCTCGGGACGAGCTGGCGACACTGCGCAAGGAAATCGCCGAGCTGCGCGCGCTCCCCGAAGAGACGATGCGCGTAGTGCGCGCGGCGGCGCGGACGCCGCCCATCGACGCGTTACGCATGGCGTGCGCGACGCTGTCTCTCGACCTCGCCCATCCCGACGACATTTCCCCGGCCGCCGACATGGCGGCGGCCAAGCTGCTCACGGCGCGGTTTCCGACAGTCGTCGCCGCCCACGCGCGGCTGAGCGCCGGCAAGCAGCCGATCGCGCCGCGCCCCGATCTGCCGCTGTCGGCGAACTTCCTCTACATGGTGCACGGCAAGGAGCCCGACCCAATTGCGGCGCGCGCGATCGACGCCTACTGGGTGACGGTCATCGATCACGGGATGAACGCATCGACGTTCGCGGCGCGCGTGATTGCCAGCACGCGTTCCGACATGGTGAGCGCGGTGACCGGCGCGATCGGTGCCTTGAAAGGGCCGCTGCACGGCGGTGCGCCCGGACCCGTGCTCGACATGCTCAAGGAGATCAAGTCAGCCGATCGGGCCGAGGCGTGGGTGCGCAACGAGCTGGCGGCGGGGCGGCGCATCATGGGGTTCGGGCACCGCGTCTACAAGGTGCGTGATCCGCGGGCCGACGTGCTGAGTAAGGTCGCCGACCAGCTGGGCTCGGCGGCGCTCGAAAACCGCAACCTGTTCGATCTGGCGCGCGCGGCCGAGCAAACGATTCTGAAGGTGGTGGAGGAGGTGAAGCCGGGGCGCAACCTCCGGACGAATGTCGAGTTCTACACCGCGCTCGTCTTGCAAGCGCTGGGTCTCGAGCCACGGTCGTTCGTGGCCACATTCGCGTGTGGTCGTGTTGCCGGCTGGTGCGCCCACGTCATCGAACAGCATGCGGAAGACCATCTCATCCGCCCGCAGTCGGAGTATGTGGGGCCACGAGGTTTGAAAATCGGCGGCGAATAAAGCGGCGCCGAAGGGGCGGCGATTGAAACGGCGGCGAAGGGGCGGCGCTCAGTGCGTGGTGCGCACCGAAGCTTGGAGCTTCCAGGTGAAGAAGCGGGCTCGCTTTTGCTGAGCCTCCAGCCCTGAGTAGACCTCGTTCTTTAGGTAGCCCAGCTCGACTGCGACCTCTAGCACATATTCGAGCTCGGATAACGAGCCGAGTGAAATGTCCAGGAAACGTCGAAGTTCGTTTCGACCTTTGCGAGAAGCACCTTCCACTATGTTCACGGCGCCCGAGAATGCGGCCCGGCGCGCTTGTGATGTCAACCCGTAGAGTTCGTGCTTCGGAAAGGCTTCCGTGGCCCTGTAGACCGCGATCACGAGCTTGTGACATTCCTGCCAAGCCAAGAACCGTTTATGGGGTCCCATGCGGCTGAATAAGCGATTGGCTGATCAACTCGCGATCAACTCACGGCGCCCCTTCGCCGCCCCTTCGGCGCCGCTTTTTTCGCCGCCCCCCGCCGCCGCTTCATCACGCCGCCCATGCCTCACCGTGTACTAGTCGCGGCGGAGCTGAAGAGTCTTGTAGAACCCTCCCAGCTCATCGATCTTGACATAACCTGGTTGGCGGCGGGCGACCCGACGCCCAAGGGTGACTGGGAAGCCATTGTACCGCTCCTGTCGCGTTGGATTGGCGGCACCGAATTAAAGAACCTTCCGAAACTGCGGATCGTCGCGAATTGCGCCGTCGGCTACAACAACGTCGACCTGGTGGCGGCCGAGATGCGCGGGATTCTCGTGACCAACACGCCTGGGGTGCTCACGGAAGCGACGGCCGACCTGACGTGGGCACTGATCCTCGCCACGGCGCGCCGGCTCGTCGAAGGCGTCGATCTCGTCCGCAGCGGCCAGTGGACCGGCTGGCATCCCGAGCAGCTCCTCGGCCTCGAACTGCGCGGGCGGACGCTCGGGCTGCTCGGCGCCGGGCGGATCGGGCAGGCGGTCGGCCGCCGGGCCGCGCCATTCGGCTTGCGGATCGTCTACACCGCCCGCACCCCGAAGCCCGACTTCGAGCGTGAGACCGAGGCCCGGCGCGTGGACACGAACCAACTGCTCGCCGAGAGCGACATCGTGAGCATTCACGTGCCGTCCACGCCCGAGACGAAGGGCATGATCAACGGCGAGACGCTCGGGCGGATGAAACGCGGCGCCATTCTGATCAATACCGCACGCGGCGACGTGATTCGCGAGGAGGCGCTGGCCAGGGCGCTCGAGCTCGGCCATATCGGCGCGGCAGGCCTCGACGTCTACACCAATGAGCCCACCATCCATCCGCGACTGCTGGCCGCGCCCCGGACGGTGTTGTTGCCGCACATCGGCAGCGCGACGGAAGAGACCCGCCGCAAGATGGTCGGGATCGCCGTCGCGAACGTGCAGGCGGTGTTGGCCGGAAAACCCCCTTTGACCCCGGTCTATTAAATCGGCGGCGTGATGAGGCGGCGGCGAGGTGAAACGGCGGCGAACTAGCTCATGGACTTCTTGAGCTTCCAAGTGAAAAAACGGGCTCGTTGCTGTTGGGCTTGGAGTGGGGCGTAGACCTCCGGCCTTAGGTATTCGAGAGCTGCAGCGACCTCCAGGGCATATTCGAGCTCTCCCAGCGAACCCAAGGCAATATCGAGAAAGTGCCGAAACTCATTCTTGCCTTTGCGGGAGGCGCCCTCGACGATATTGGCCGGCGCAGAGAACGCTGATCGACGCGTCTGTGACGTAAGCCCATAGAGCTCATGTTTCGGGAATGATTTCGTTGCCTGGTAGACCGCCAGCACGAGCTTGTGACATTCTTGCCAAGCAATGAAGCGTTTGTGCGGTGCCATTTCTCTTTATAGGTGAGGGACGCGAGCGGCACAGCATCAATTCCTTGCAGGAGGGATTCTTTTGCCGCCGCTGAATCTCGCCGCCCCTTTGCCGCCCTACGCCGCCGTAGTAGCTTTGAGCTTCGAGATGCCTCGCCCCCCAAAAGTGGAACAACGCACCACGCTCCTTGACGCCCGCGCGATGTCGCGGGCGTTGCAGCGTATGGCCGTGGAAATCACCGAGCTGGCGCACGGCACGGACGACCTGGTGCTCATCGGCATCCAGCGGCGCGGTGTCGAGCTCGCCGAACGCATCGCCACGCTCATCGCGAAGGACGAAGGCGGGCAGATTCCGCGCGGGGCGCTCGACATTACGCTCTACCGCGACGACCTGGAAACGGTCGGCCCCAAACCGGTGATTGGTGAGACCCACATCCCGGTCGACCTCACCGACAAACACGTGGTCATCGTGGACGATGTGCTGTTCACGGGTCGCACCATCCGCGCGGCGCTCGACGAGCTGGCCGATTTCGGACGACCCAAACGCATCTCATTGTGCGTGCTCGTGGACCGTGGCGGTCGTGAGCTGCCGATTCAAGCCGATATCGTCGGGAAGTCGGTCAAGACGGCCACCGGGGATCGCGTGGACGTGCAGGTCGAAGAGCTGGACGGCCGGGATGAGGTGGATTTGATCCAATGACCAGTTCGACTCTCGGCAAAGATCTCACCGGGCTCGAGCACATGACGCCGGACCAGATCCGGTTGATCCTGGACACGGCCGAGCCATTCAAAGAAGTGTCCGAGCGCCCCATCAAGAAGGTTCCGGCGCTCCGCGGCAAGACGATCGTCAACCTGTTCTTCGAAGCCTCCACGCGCACGCGCGTCTCGTTCGAGTTCGCCGAGAAGCGGCTGTCGGCCGACACCGTGAACGTGGCGGCGACGGGCTCCTCCGTCTCGAAGGGCGAGACGCTCGTCGATACGGCGCGGAACCTCGAAGCGATGCGCATCGACATGGTCGTGATCCGCCATCCCTCGTCGGGCGCGGCGGAATTCCTCGGCAATCGCATCGCGTCGAACGTCATCAACGCCGGCGACGGCAAGCACGAGCATCCGACCCAGGCGCTGCTCGATCTCCTCTCGATCCGCGACAAGCACGGCAAGATCGCCGGTCTCAAGGTCTGCCTGGTCGGCGATGTGCTGCACTCCCGCGTCGCGCGCTCGAACCTGTGGGGGCTCACCAAGCTCGGCGCCGAGGTCGCCGTGTGCGGCCCCCGGACGCTGATGCCGCGGGGGATCGAGGAGCTGGGGGTCCGCGTGTTCGGACGGGTCGAAGAGGCGATCGAGTGGGGAGCCGATGTGCTCAACGTTCTGCGCCTCCAGCTCGAGCGCATGGAGACGGGGTTCATCCCGAGTCTGCGCGAGTATTATCGCGTCTTCGGCGTGACACCGGAGCGGCTCGAGCGCTCGCCCAAGCCGATCACGATCATGCACCCCGGACCGATGAATCGCGGGGTCGAAATCGACTCACGCGTCGCTGACGGCCCCCACAGCATCATCCTCGATCAAGTCACCAACGGCGTCGCGGTGCGCATGGCGGTGCTGTACCTGCTGGCCGGCGGCCGGGCGGAGCTCGCGGATGCCGCAAAGCGAGGGAGCGAGTGAGCCGGCCCATGGTGTTGCAGGGCGGTCGCGTCATCGATCCGAGCCGCGACCTGGATGAACCTGCCGATGTGCTCATTCAAGACGGAAAGATCACTGCGGTCGGACGCGGCCTCACGGCGCCGGATGGTGCCCTTGTCCGCAACGTGAAGGGCAGGATCGTCGCACCGGGGCTCGTGGACCTCCACGTCCATCTGCGCGAGCCGGGCAACGAGGACGAAGAGACGGTCGCGAGCGGCGCGCGCGCGGCCGCGGCGGGCGGGTTCACCGCGATCTGTGCGATGCCCAACACCGACCCCGTCACCGACAATCAGGCGGCCGTCGGGTTCATCGTGCGGCAGTCCGGCCTTGCCGGGCTCGCGCGCGTGCATCCGATCGGCGCGGTCTCGATCGGCCAGAAAGGCGAGCGACTGGCGGAGTTCGGGGAGATGGTGAGTGCCGGCGCTGTCGCGGTCTCCGACGACGGCAAGCCGGTCGTCTCCAGCCATCTCATGCGGACGGCCTTGGAGTACGCCCGCACGTTCCATGTCCCGGTCGCCGATCACTGCGAAGATCCCACGCTCGCGGCCGGCGGCGTGATGCACGAAGGCCTGGTCTCCACGCGCCTCGGTCTCAAAGGGATTCCGGCGGCCGCCGAAGAGATCATGGTGGCGCGCGATGTGGTCCTGGCCGAGCTGACGGGCGGGCATGTGCATCTCTGCCACATGTCCTGCCGTGGCTCGGTGGCCATCATTCGCGAGGCGAAAGAGCGGGGGATCCGTGTGACCGCCGAAGTGACGCCACATCACTTGACGCTCACGGATTACGCGTGCGAGGAGTATGACACGCACGCCAAAATGAATCCGCCGCTCCGCGAGGCCGCCGACGTCGCCGCCCTCCGTGGCGCGCTCAAGGAGGGTGTGATCGACTGCATCGCCTCCGATCACGCGCCCCACGCGTACGCCGAAAAGGAGGCGGCCTTCGACGATGCGCCCTTCGGGGTCGTCGGCCTCGAAACCGCGTTCGCCGTCGCGCATACGGAGCTGGTGGAGAGCGGCCTGTTCACGCTGCCCCAGCTGATTCGCCGCATGAGCACGGATTCCGCGCGTGTCTTCCATCTGCCGGGCGGGGGGGGCACGCTCGCGCCGGGGTCGGTCGCCGACGTTGCCGTCTTCGATACCACGGCGAAGTGGTCCGTCGACCCGGCCGCGTTTCATTCCAAGAGCCGCAACACACCGTTCACCGGTCGCGCGCTGACGGGGCGCGCGGTCCTCACCATCGTCGCCGGCACGATCGTCCACGAGCTGTGAACGCGAGTGCGGTGGCCCGGCGCATGGCGCTGTGCTGCCGGCAGCTCGCAGCGCAGGGACTGATTGCGGGCCGGGACGGAAATCTGTCGGTGCGTCTGGGCGCGGATCGCGTGCTGGTCACGCCCAGCGGACTCATCAAGTCGCTCCTCGAGCCGGCCGACATGGTGGAAGTCGATCTCGCCGGTCAGCCCCGCAAGCGCGGCACCCGCAAGCCCACGAGCGAGTTGGACTTACACTTGCGCATCCTGCGCCATCGCCCCGACGTCCACGCCGTGGTGCACGCGCATCCGCCTGCAGCTACAGGGTTTGCCGTTGCGGGCAAGGAGATTCCGGGCAATTTGTTGCCGGAGCTTATCTTCGTGGTGGGACCGGTGCCGCTCGTGCCCTTCGGGATGCCAGGGACGCCGGAGCTTGGCGACCGCATCGTCCCATACATCACAGCCGCACGTCACCACGCGCTGCTGCTGGCAAATCATGGCGCCGTGACGATGGGCCAGACACTGGACGAGGCCTGGATTCGCATGGAGAGTCTCGAGCATGCCGCACGCATCATCGCCGCGGCGCGGGGGATCGGAGAGCCGAAACCCCTGACTGCGCTGTCGGTCGAGAGACTCGAAGCCCTGCGCGCCCAAGTGCAGCGGGAGAAGGATGCCTAAGGGACCGTCCAAGAGTGCCGCGGCGATTCAGCGGCTGTTGGAAGAGCGGCGCCAGTACGAGGCGTGGCTCGCGCGCATCACCGCGACTCCCGACTCGGCGCCGGAGCACGTCCGCACCCGAGTGAAGGCCGACTACGAGGCGCGACTCAAGGCGGTCACCGAAGAGCTCAGAGCCCACGCCGACGCCGCGCGCCAGCTGATCGCGCAGCGCAAAGAAACGCTGCTCGAGCTCCAAAAACAGGAAAAGGCGGCCGCCGAGCGGCTCGCGGAGATGGAGCTGCGGCATGAGGTCGGCGAGTACGACGAAGGGCAGTGGGCGCAGGTCCACAAGGATGCGCTCGCGGATCTCGGCGCGGTACGCGACGAGCTGCTGAATGTCGAGCGCGACATCACACGGCTCGAGGAGCTCGACGCGCTCGTGAAAGCCAAACCGACGGCCCCCTCACGGGGTGTTGAGGCGGAACTCACGCTCAGCCCTTCGCCGCCGCCCAAATCCGAGAAGCGCAAGACACCGATGGACGAACTGGCGTTCCTCAAGTCGGTGACGGAAGACGACAAAAACGCGCCGTCGCCGCGGCGCGCCAGTGGCGCGCAGTATCAGGTCGACGAAAACGCGACACCGGTCGCACCCGAGGACGAAGACGCGCCCGTCGAGAAGACGCTGAAATGCCGCGAATGCGGGACGATGAATCTGGCGACGGAGTGGTACTGCGAAAACTGCGGCGGGGAATTAGCTGCGATGTAATGCGCTGCGGTGTGACGTGATGATGTAGGGGCGCAGCATGCTGCGCCCCTACCTATTTCCGACTACGCGGATGCCTTTGCGCGCAGTCGTTTCACGAGCGCCGCGAGGCGGGACTTCTGCCGTGCGGCGTTGTTTTTGTGGATGAGTCCCTTGCGTGCGGCGCGATCGAGGACGCGGGCGGCGAGCGCGTACGCTGCGGCGGCGGCCTCGGCGGTAGCCGCGACGCGCACGTGCTTCAGCGCAGTGCGCAGTGACGAACGTTGGGCCCGGTTGCGGATGGTGCGCGTGCGCGCCTGGCGCATCGCCTTCTTCGCGGATTTGATCTTCGGCATAGCGCGGAAACTAGACGGTAAGTTGCGTGGGGTCAAGACTATACATATCTTTTGCCGTCACCTACCCGAGCACCGCTATCTCGTTCGAGTTCTTCGTCTGGGCCCCGGTGTTGCTGTTCTCGATGATCGCCCACGAATATGCCCACGCCGAGGCCGCCTACCGGCAGGGTGACTCCACCGCCTACATGCTCGGGCGGCTGACGTTCAATCCCCTCAAACACATCGATCCGTTCATGACGGTGATCCTGCCGTTAGTGCTGTGGTTCGGATCGCATGGCACCTACACGTTCGGCGGCGCCAAGCCGGTGCCGGTGAACCCGCGCAACTACCGGCAGTATGTCAGAGGGGATGTCATCGTCTCGCTCGCCGGGATCGTCGTCAATCTCGTGTTGTTCCTGATCTTCACGGCGCTGTTTGCGACCGTCGGCACGATCGCCGAAGCGGTACCGGCGCTCGGCCCGACCCTCGAGATTCTCCAGCGCATGATGTACTACGGCATGTGGCTCAATCTCGTGCTCGCGTTTTTCAATCTGATTCCGATCCCGCCGCTCGACGGTAGTCACGTTTTCTACCATCTGTTACCGCCCGGCGCTGGCATGCAGTACCGGCAGCTGCAGCGCTTCGGCTTTCTGCCGATCATGCTCGTCAGCTTCGTGATGCCGGGGGTCATTCAGTTCTTCCTGTGGCCGGCGGTGAAGCTGATGCGGGTTGCCTTGGCCATGGTGATTCCGGTCGCCTTGCCGAACGGGCTGCCTTCATGACGGGTCCCCCCATCCTCCGCGATCCGGGCAACAGCGGCTTCGTCGTCGAGCTCGAGAAGTTTTCGGGCCCGCTCGACCTGCTCCTGCATCTCATTCGGGAAGACGAAGTCGATATCACGGATCTGCCGATCGCCAAGATCGCCGATCAGTTCCTCTCAGTCATTCAGGATCTGGGGCTCAACCAGGCGGCCGACTACCTCGAGATGGCGGCGCGGCTGCTGCGGATCAAAGCGCAAATGCTGTTGCCGCGACGCCTCGGCGACGACGAATGGGAAGATCCGCGGGCGGAGCTGGTGCGCCGGCTGCTGGAATACCAGCAAATCCGTGAGCTCGTCGACTGGCTGGGACATGCCGCGGACGTTCGCGCCGAGCGTTTTGGCCGCGGCTATGAGGCACCGCCTCCAGACGCCCCACCGGCGCCGCTCCAGATCGATTTGAACGACCTGCTCGCGGCCGCCGAGCGCGTCATCGCGCTCATCCCGGAGCCGATGTTGCACCGCGTCGTGCCGCGCCCGCTGGACGTCGAGGGGGCGACCGCGCGGATCACGGCACTCCTGGCCGAACAGGAGCAGGTGGCGTGGTCGGATATCGTGGGGCCTGCCGCCACGATCGTGGATGTGCTGTCAGCCTTCATCGCGCTGCTGGAGCTGGCCAAGCGCAGCGCGCTCACGCTGTCACAACCTGAACCATTCGGCCCGATGGTGATTACGCGTGCAACCCCTCGCGACGCTGCTTGAAGCCGCGCTGTTTGCGGCGTCCCGGCCGCTCACGCTCGAGGACCTCGCTTCGCTCGACCCGGGGGCGGGAGAACTCGCCGTGCGTGCGGCGATCGACGAGATCCGAGCGATGTACGGCGAGGAGCATGGCGTCGAGCTCGTCGAAATCGCTGGGGGGTGGCAGTTCCTCACGCGCCGCGAATACGCCGAGACCATCGACCGGGCACAGTTTGCGCTGCGGCCGCGTCGTTTGTCACCGGCAGCGCTCGAAACCCTGGCCATCATTGCCTATCGGCAGCCGGTGGGGCGGCTGGAGGTGGATGAGATCCGCGGCGTCGACTCCGGGGCGGTCATCGACAAACTGCTCGAGCGTGGTCTCATCGAGGTCGTGACCCGCGGCGAAGGTCTGGGCCGCCCGCTGCTCTACGGCACCACGCCCTCATTCTTGGAGATTCTCGGACTCAAGGATCTGGAGGATCTGCCGCGGCTCGAAGAGTTGTCTGTGGCCCTCCGGCGTCCCGCCCCCGTCGACGAGCCCGAATGACCCTGATGCGCCTGCAGCGCGCCTTGGCGCGCGCGGGCGTCGCGTCACGCCGCAAGGCGGAAGACTTGATCCGCGCCGGCCGCGTGCGTGTGGACGGCACGCCGGCGACGATCGGGATGAGCGTCGATCCCGGCGCGCAGAAAATCACGGTTGACGGCCGCGCGGTACGCAGTGCGACGCGCACCACGTGGCTTGCGCTCAACAAGCCGATCGGCTTCGTCGTCAGCCGCTCCGACCCTGAAGGGCGCCGCACGGTCTTCGGGCTTCTCCCCAAGGTTCCGGGTCTCACGTACGTTGGTCGGCTGGACGTGATGACCTCCGGGCTGTTGCTCCTGACGACTGACGGTGCGGCCGCCCACCGGCTCATGCATCCGCGCTACGAGGTGCCTCGCACCTACTGGCTGGGCGTGCATGGCGCCGACCCCGGCGCCATCAGGACCGCCCTCGCGCAACGCATCGTGATCGACGGCCGCGCCGTGCACATCGTCGAGTCGCGCGTGCGGCCGCAGGGCAAGTCGGTCGAGATCGAGCTGACGCTGGCCGAAGGTCGGCAGCGGATTGTGCGACGCATCGCGGAAGCGCTCGGTCTCAAAGTCGAATGGTTGCACCGCGTCGCCTATGGCCCCGTGCGGCTGGGCAAGCTGCCGGAGGGTCAGTGGCGCGAGCTCACCCGGCAGGAGATCGGAGCGATCGAGCGACTGCATGGACCTCGCTGACCGGACGGTGATGTTGCTAGGCGGGAGTGGTCAGGCCAGTGTTCGCGCCCTTGCGGGCAGCAAGGCGCCGGCGCTCGCGGAGGCGGCGTGGCACCTGCTCGCCACGGACGACGCGCTACGACAGCAGATTATCTCGGTTGGGTTGCCGATTGTGGCCCCAGACGGCAAGACTGTCTACCGCGGCAGTAGTGTCGTCGTGCCGCCAGAGGCGGGAGACCGCGGGGGCGGCGCGATGGTGGACGATGCGGAAGCGCGAGCCTTTACGGTCGAAGACAAGGGGACGCGTATCAAGCGCTGATGGCCATTGACACGGGAGCAGTCGACCGCGCGCTCGGCGCGATCGGCACGACGTTCCGGCTGACACGCTTATATCCGCCGTCGCACCCGGCGGTGCTCGAAGCGATGCGCCACATCACCGCCTCGCTGCCGGCACTCGCCGGGCTGGGGTCGGTGGAGTGGAAGATCGGCGCGACGGGCCTGCACTGGCATGGCCAACATTTGCTGCCGCGCAACACGCAGGTCGCCGAGCTCGCCGGACTGCTATTCGCGCGCGGCGTCCGTGCGATTCAAGTAAATCCGGGCGTGACCCCTGAGCATTGGCTCGGCCTGTTCGGCGTAGCGGTGGGGAACGTCGCGCCCGATGACGCCGTCCTCGGACGCATCACGGTGCACCTGGGCCGACGCGCGACTCAGCGCCTGTCGGCGGCGCGCGCGCTCGATGAGGCTCCACCGGCACCGGCGGCCGCAGTACCGCCGCCTCCTGTCGCCGCCGCTTCGCCTCCGCCTCCATCGGAGCCTGTGTTTGTGCCCGCTCCGTCGCCGCCCTCGGAGACGGTCGGTCCCCCGCGTTCGAGCAGTGTGTTTCGCCCGAATGTTCTGCCGGCCGATGTCGAAGCACGGCGCGCGGTCACGGCATTGCTGGCCGCGGCGGGGCCGGTGGAACAGCGTGCGAGCATCGAACAGTTGCGGCAGCTCACACCGGACGTGATTGCGTTGCGCGATATTGGCGCGGTCGCCGAGGTCGTCGCCGGCCTCGATCGCTCGCTCGGCAAGATCCAAGATCCCGAGATCCAGGAGGCGATCGGTGTAGTGGCGGGGGCGCTTGCGGACGAGGCTATTGTGGAGCGTATGGTGGCGCGCTTGGGAGAGGCGCGGGTGCCGCCGGCCGAGCGCGCCCATCTCGTGCATGCGGTCGGCGCCTTGGGGGCGGTGTCCGCGGGGCTGGTGGTCGACGCCTATCTGCACGCGGCCCCGGAGCGGCGCGAAGCGTATCGTGCGGCAATGCGGGCGGCGGGTGAGCGCACGGTCGAGCTGCTGCAAAGCCGGATCGACAGCAAGGTCCCCGAAGTGGTTGCTGCCGCCGCGGAGTTTCTCGGGTTGACCGGAAGCCCACAGGTTGCCGAGTCGCTCATTACTTTGACACGCCACGGTGATGAGCGCGTGCGTGAAGCGGCGCTGCTCGGGCTCGCCGAGCTCGGGGGGCGCGAGATCTCGCGACCTGCGATGCCCGCGCTGAAGGACGAATCGGTGCTGGTGCGCACCGCCGCCGCGCGGGCGATTGCGGCGGCCGGTGACGTGGGGGCGACGACGGTCCTGGTGCGGCGGCTGGAGCAGGAGAAAGACGAAGGGGTATTGGCTGCGTTGCTGAAGGCGATCGGCCAGCTCGGCGCCAAGGAGGCGCTGGAAGTCCTCGCGAAGTACGCCGAGCCCGGCGGGAGACCGCGGCGCACGCCGTTTGTGCGCGCGGCCGCGATCGAAGGACTGGCGCGACTGGATCGAATGGAGGCAAAAGCTTTGCTCGAGCTCTACGCGCGGGACAAGGAACCGACCGTAAAGCGCGCCGCGGAGGCGTCGCTGCGATGACCACACGCACGGCAAAAACGTCCGATGCGGTGCTGACGCAGAGTATCACGCGCGAAGTCGCGAAGCGCGTGGTCGGGCAGGAGGTCATGGTGGAGCGGCTGCTGATCGGTCTGCTGACCGGTGGCCATGTGCTGCTCGAAGGCGTGCCCGGGCTCGCCAAGACGCTCGCGGTGCGCACCGTGGCTGAATGTCTGAAAATCACGTTCTCTCGCATCCAGTTCACGCCCGACTTGCTCCCCGCGGACGTGATCGGCACGATGGTCTTCGACCAGCGCTCGCAAGAGTTCTATCCCAAGAAGGGTCCGCTCTTTGCCAACCTCGTGCTCGCCGACGAAATCAACCGCGCGCCTGCGAAAGTGCAGTCGGCGTTGCTCGAGGCGATGCAAGAGAAGCAGGTCACGATCGGCGGGGAGACCTTCTATCTCGGCGAGCCGTTCCTGGTACTCGCAACGCAAAACCCGATCGAGCACGAAGGCACCTATCCGCTTCCCGAGGCGCAGCTCGACCGCTTCATGCTCAAGGTGCGCGTTGGTTACCCGTCCCGAGATGCGGAAAAGGAGATCGTGGGCCGCATGGCGTCGGGCCGGCCCATCGAAGTCCAGCGTATCGCCGAAGCCGATGACATCCTTGCCGCGCGCAGCGCGATCGCCGAGTTGTTCATGGATCAGAAGGTCGTGGACTACATCGTAGACGCCGTGCGCGCGACGCGTGAGCCGCAGGCGGTTGGTTTACCCGAGCTCAAGCCGCTGATCGCCTTTGGCGCCTCGCCGCGTGCGTCGATCTATCTCGCGCAGGCCGCCCGCGCGCACGCCTATCTGCGTGGCCGGGCGTTCGTCGTGCCGGAAGACGTGAAGGCGATGGCGTTCGACGTGCTGCGTCATCGCGTGCTGCTCACGTTCGAGGCCGAAGCCGAGGATATGAACGCCGACCAGGTCATCGCGAAGATCCTGGAGGCCGTGGGAGTGCCGTGACCTTCGAAGGCAAGGAGCGGCGGCGCGGCGGGACTCCCGCCCACCGGGTGCGCCGGCGGGCCGTCACCGCGGAAGTGCTCCGGCATGTCAAGGGGATTGAGCTCCGCGCCCGCAGCCTGGTCAATTCGCTGTTCACGGGGGAGTACCGGTCGGTCTTCCGTGGGCAGGGCATCGAGTTCGCGGAAGTCCGTGAATACCAGCAGGGCGACGATTTCCGGGCGATCGACTGGAACGTCTCGGCACGCATGGGCCATCCCTTCGTCAAGACGTTCATGGAAGAACGCGAGCTCACGCTCCTCCTGATCGTGGACCAGTCCGGCTCCCTGCATTTCGGTCGTCCCTACACCAAAGCGGGGCTGGCGGTGGAGGTCGCCGCCGTGTTGGCGCTCGCCGCCGCGCGACACAACGACCGCGTCGGCGCGCTGCTCTTCGCCGACGCCCCGGAATACGTGGTGCGACCCGCGAAGGGCCGCCCGCACGCGCTCCGGGTCATCCGCGACCTCGTGGCCTTCGCTCCGCGGGGCCGGGGCACGAACCTCGGTGGGGCGTTGACCTATGCCGCGAAGCTGCTGCGGCACCGGGCGATCGTCGTCCTCCTCTCGGATTTCCGGGCCGCCGACTGGGAGGTCCCGCTCACGCAACTGGCCGCGCGCCACGAAGTGGTGGCGATCACCATCGACGATCCGCGGGAGTACGATCTCCCGGACGCGGGGTGGGTCGAGCTCGAGGACGCGGAGACGGGGCAGCGCCTGCTCGTGGACACGAGCCACGCGCCGACGCGGACGCGGATTCGCGTCGCCGCCGAAAGGATGCAGCAGGAACGCAGTCGGAAGCTGGTGCAAGCGGGGGTCGATCGCGTGTCGCTCCTCACGACCGTCCCGTACGGTGTGCCGCTGCGGCGCGCCTTCGCGGAGCGCGCGAAGCGCTTGAGCCGATGATCGGTGCGACGCTCGTGTGGCTGCTGCTGCAAGGCGATGGCTGGACCGCTTCGCCGAGCCGGCCGACGGTCGGCGATACGATCCGGCTCGAGCGGACGGTGCCCGCGCCAGGCGGGTGGCGCCTGCGCACGAGCAAGCTCGCCTCGGGCACGGTTGCCGAGCCGCTGGGCGATCCGGCGGTGGTCGCCACGGCTGCCGGCGGCTGGGTCGTGCGCCATACGGTGGTGGCGTGGACACCGGGCGACATCACGCTCGACATGCCGCCGATCTGGCGATTGGGTCCTGATGGTACGGCGGACTCCCTGTCGGGCGGCACAGCTGCGTTCCACGTCGCGAGCGTCATTCCGGACAGCGTGAGGGCGCCCGCGCCGCAACCCGCCGTCGGGCCGCTGCGGCTGGCGCGAACCAGCCCGATTCCCGCCGTCGTCGCGGCCATTCTCGCCGGCGGTGCGCTGCTGCTCCTCATCGCGTGGCGACACCGCGGCCCGCGCGCCATCGCGCCCGGTGCCCTTCCGGGGCTCGCGGCCCAAGGGGACGCCCCGGACGCGCGCTGGCTGTCCGCCGGCGAGCCGAAGGCGGTGGCGGCGCGAGCGACCCAGGGCCTGCGGCGCGCGGTGGCGCACGCGATTCCCGCGGCGCACGAGGCGCTCAGCACGGCGGAGTTTCTGGAGGCGGTCGAACGGGCTCGGCCGAACGCGCCGCTGCGCGACCTGCGTGAGCTGCTCCATGCGCTCGATCAGGTCGCGTTTGCGACGGCGCACGGCGTGGAAGTCGCGCCACTCGCCGCGCGCGCCCGCACCCTCGCGCGCGAATTCGGCGCGAACGGATCGTCGGCATGAGCTTCGCGCGACCCCTGCTGCTGTTGCTGCTCGCGGCGCTGCCGCTGTGGTGGTGGTGGCGGCGCCAGCGGCTTGCGAAGCTCGCGGGTGCGCCAATGAGCGATGTCCGACCGGCGCTCGGACCGGTGGAGCGGTTGTGGATCGCACGCCTGCCGGCCTCGCTGCGATCGGTCTGCCTCGCGGCGTGGATCGTCGCCGCGGCCGGTCCGCGTCTCGGGTCGGCGCGCGCCGAGCTGCGCAGCGAAGGGATCTCGATCGTGTTGGCCGTCGATATCTCCAGCAGCATGCTGGCGGAAGACTTCTCGCCCGCCAACCGGCTCGATGTCGCTCGGCGCACGGCGACCGAATTCGTCCGCGCGCGGTCTTCGGATCGTATCGGGCTGGTCGCCTTTGCCGGGCAGGCGCTGACCCAAGTGCCCATCACGACGGACTACGAGGTGCTGGAGGAAGCGATTCGGCAGCTGCGCGTCGGCATTCTCGAGGATGGCACCGCGATCGGCACCGCGATCGCCACGAGCGCGAACCGGTTACGCCGCGCCCCCGGGAAGAGCAAGGTCGTCGTCCTGCTCACCGACGGTGAGAACAACAAGGGCACGGTCGATCCGCGCACGGCCGCGCAGGCCGCGGCGACATTCGGCGTCAAGATCTACACGATTGGCGTCGGCACACAGGGCGAGGCGCCGGTGCCAACGGGGCAGGGGCCGCTCGGCCTGCGCTATGAGACGATGCCGGTGAAAATCGACGAGCAGCTGCTCGATGAAGTCGCACATACGACGGGCGGTCGCTACTTCCGCGCGACGGACGCGGCGTCGCTCTCGAACATTTTCGGCGAGATCAATCGCCTCGAGAAGACGCCGGTGCAGCATCTCGTGTATCATCGCTACGAGGAAGCGTATCGCGTGCCGCTCGGCCTCGGGCTGCTGGCGCTCGCGCTCGAGCTGGTGCTCGCCGGCACATTCGCGGTGCGGGTCCCATGATCACGTTCGACGCGCCCATCGTCGTGGCACTCGCGCCCGTGGTCGCGGCCGCGGTGTGGTCCATGGCCGCCTGGGCGCGCCGTTCGCGGCTGCGGCGCGCGGCGGCCTGGTCGGAGGCAACGGGCCGCATCGCTCGCTCGGCGGGGCCATTCGGCGCGCCTGCCTTGGGCCTCGCCGCCGGGCTGGCGGCGGTCGCGCTGTCGGGACCGCGTTGGGGTGAAGAGCGCATCGTCACCGAGACGCGGGGGCTCAACCTCGTGCTCGCGATCGACATTTCGCGCTCGATGCTGGCGGAAGACGTCCAGCCGAGCCGGCTACGGCGCGGGCTGCGCGAAGCGCGCCGCCTGGTGCAGGACCTCGATGGCGATCGCCTGGGGCTCTCCGCCTTTGCCGGGACGAGCTACATCCTTTCGCCGCTGTCCGTCGATGGTTCGGCACTCACGCTGTATCTCGATGCCTTGGACCCGGATGTGGCGTCCGAAGGCGGTACGTCGCTGGGGCCGGCGCTGGCCCAGGGGATCGATCTCCTGCATGCCAGTCCCGAGATCGCCGATCGCGTGCTCGTGATGTTCACCGATGGCGAAGCGCATGACTCGGTGGAGCAGGCGGTTCAAGAAGCCCGCCGGCTCGCCGGCCTCGGCATTCATTTGATCCTGGTGGCGGAAGGCGGGAAGCAGCCGGTCAGGATCCCCGTGCGCGACGATCGGGGCACACTGGTCTCCTGGCAGCAGGACGAATCCGGAAAACAGATCCTCACGAGCCGGCGCGACGACGTGCTGGGTGCGATCGCGGATGCCGCGCAGGGCACGATCGTCGCGGCCGAGCTACCGGATCAGGCGGGCGCCGTGCGTGATCTCGTCGCCTCGTACAAGCGCGCCACGGCGACGGAGAGTCGCACGCAGCGCGGCCGGCCGCGCGCCTGGATTCCACTGCTCTTGGCCGGTCTGGTGCTGGCGGCCCAGACGTTCACCCGACGGACCGCCGCGCTGATTGGTCTGCTGCTGTGCGTGGTCCCAGCGCTGCAAGCGCAGCGGCCGCGCTCGCCCGCGGAGAAAGCGTGGGACAAGGGGGACTCGCGGGCCGCGGCGGCCGCGTATTTGGCCGAGCTAAAGACGCACGAGGACGATGACACGGCATGGTACAACACCGGCACGGCGGCACTCGCCGCCGGCGATGCCGCGCTCGCGCGCTCGACGCTCGCCCGCGCGGCCGCCTCACTCGATCCCGAGCTGCGGTTTCGGGCGCTCTACAATCTCGGTCTCCTCGGGCTGCGCGAAGCGAAGTCGGACAGCGCCAGTCGCGATGCGCATCTCGCGGATGCCGAGCGCGCGTACCGCGAGGCGTTACTGCTGCAGCCGGACAACATCCGCGCCAAATGGAACCTCGAGCTCGTCAAGCGGCTGCGTGGTGGCGGCGGACAGAACGCGCCTAACCCCCCTCCGCCGCCGTCCGGCGGGGGAGGGGGAGCCGCACAACCACCGCCCCCGCCGCCGCCCCCGCGTGGCGGCGGTATGAGCGAGTCGCAAGCCGATCAGGTGCTGCAGTCGATCGGGCAGGAAGAGCTGCGCACGCGGCGTGATCGCACCGGTCGGACGCGCCGCGCCGCGCCGGCGGGAGTGAAGGACTGGTGACGCTGTCGCTGCTCGCTGTCTTGGCCCTCGTACAGGGGGCCGAAGTCACGGCGAGCGTCGATCGCACGCAGCTGCGCGTCGGCGAGGAGCTGACGCTCACGGTGCGCGCGCGCACGCGCTCCGCTGATGCCGTCGAGATCGTCCTTCCCGCACTGAACGGATTCGCGATCGTGGGCTCCCGCGACATGACGGAAGTCGCGATCAACGGCGCCTCCGGTTCGACGCGGACCACGGTCCGCGAGCTCCAGCTGCGTGCGCAGCAGCCCGGCGCCCTGCTGATCGGGCCGGTGCGGGCGCGGCAAGGCGGCAGCGTTGTAGCGACCGATCCGATCCTCGTCACCGTGGACAGTGCCGCTGATCGCACCGCGCTGACGCTGAGCCCGCTGGCCCGTTCGCTGCTCGAAACCACGCCCGCCCCGGTCTCGCGGCGCGCCGATCGGGTCGCACTGACCATGCTCGTGCCGAGCGACACGGTGTTCGCGGGTCAGCAGGTCGATGTGATTGCCGCGGCCTGGATCCCACGAGATTTGGATCAGCGCATGCGCCGGCCACCCTTCTTGACGCTCGTTACGCCGGAAGGCGTATGGGCGTACCCGGCCGCGACGTCATCCGGCGTTGCGCTCTCCCGGCAGGTGGGCGGCCGGTGGATAGATCTGTTCATCGCGCATCAGGTCGTCTTTCCGCTCACGCCCGGGCGGTTGATCATCCCGCCGGCCTCCGTCGAGTACGCCCTTCCGGTGACGTTCTCGTTTTTCAGCCGCGAGGAGCGGTACACGCTGCGCAGCGACTCGATTGCCATTACGGTCCTGCAACTGCCACCGAACAATCCTACGACGAACGTCGTCGGCGACAGCCTGAGTCTCGATCTGCAGGTGGATCCCGCGACGACGCGCGTCGGCGAGCCGCTGGAAGCGTCGGTCACGGTCACCGGCATCGGCAACGTGGCGTTGTGGCCCGAACCCGTGCTGCGCTGGCCCACCGGGTTTCGCGTCTACCCCGCGCAGACCGAGGTCCGCGTTGCGCCAGTGGCCGGGTGGATCGCCGGCGCCAAAACATTCCATTTTCTGGCTGTGCCCGATTCCGCCGGCAACTTCAAGTTGCCCGAAGTGCGGTACCTCTACTTCAACGCGACTGCGCGGGGAGGCCGGGGCCCCCGCTACGAGACGGCGATATCGTCACCGCAAACGGTGGCCGTTGCGCCCGGTGCCGAGCCTCGTGCCGCGCGAGTGCTGCCGCCGCTGCTGCCGGCGCGCGGCGAGCTTGTCAGCGAGCGTCTGGGCCGGCGCCTTGGGAAGGAAGGGTGGCTCCTGGTGCTGTTCGTGCCACCGCTCATCGCCTGGCTGGCGCGGCGCCGCCGGCGTCAGGAACGCACGTCGGCCGGCGCGACGACTGCTGGACCGGCGTTGACGCCGCTGGGCCGCGTCGAGCGCGAGTTTCTGGCGGTGCTCGCGAGTCACGTCTCGGATCCGTTCGCGCGTGATGGGGATGGCCTGGCGCAAGCGTTGCGCGCCGCCGGCGTGGAGAGCGCCGTTGCCGATCACGTCAAGCGACTCCGGGACCGGCTGCGTGCCGCGCGGTATGGGCCCCGTGGCCTCGGCGACACGGCCGAGCTCGCGGCGGAGATCCAGCAAGTGCTGCGGGTGCTGGGTGCCGATGGGCCGACCGGAACGCGCCGGCCGCACGTGGTGGTGACGATGCTCGTGATTGCTCTGGTAGGCGTGCAGCATGCTGCGCCCCTGGGGGGCCAAACCGTCCAGGCCCAGACCGCCAGCGCGGAGGCATTATTCGAGGCCGGGGCGCTGCGCGCTGCCGCCGATTCGTTCGCCGCGCGCGCCACCCGCGACCCGCAGGATCCGGCGCACTGGTACAATCTCGGCGCCACGCTGTATCGCGCCGGCGCGGACGGCAAGGCCACCGCGGCGTGGATTCGCGCGGCACGCCTCGCGCCGCGCGATCAGGCGATTCGGCGGGCGCTGCGGCTGCTGCCGGCACCGGATCCCGTGACCGAGCAGCTCCTGCGCGTCGGCTGGGCGACGCCATTCGAATGGGGATTCCTGGGCGCGGCGAGTTGGCTGGTCCTGTGGCTCGCGGTCGCCGCGGGGGCGCGCCGCCGCGTGCCGCTCGCGCTGATCGGCGCGGTTGCCGTGGTGGCCGCTGGTCTGGGCGCGACCGAGTGGCAGCGGCGGAATCAGCCGGTCGCGGTGGTGACCGCGGACGCGGCACCGGTCCGAGCCGCGCCGTACGGCGCGGCGAGCGCGGCGACGACACTGCTGCCCGGTGGTGCGCTCCTGGTTGGCCGCAGCTATGGTCCCTGGCGCGAAGTGTCCCGCCAGGACGGCATTCACGGGTGGGTGCTGGCCGAGGAGATCATCGGACTGTGAGCGTCGTCGCGCGCGCGCGCGTGCAGCTGCTGGCAGAGCACGTCGCGGATCAGATCGCCGCCGGCGAAGTGGTCGAGCGACCTGCCTCCGTCGTCAAAGAGCTGGTTGAGAACGCGCTCGATGCCGGCGCGCACGCGGTGCGCGTGGAGCTCGAGGACGGCGGCAAGACGCTGATTCGTGTCAGCGACGACGGCTCGGGCATGGATCGCGAGGACGCGCGGCTCGCGCTGCAGCGCCACGCCACGAGCAAGATCCGGACGGCGACCGATCTGATCGGCGTCGCAACGTTCGGCTTCCGCGGCGAAGCGCTGCCAGCCATTGCGTCCGTCTCGCGCTTCGAGCTGGAAACGACCGGCGACGGCGAAGCCGGGGCGACACGCCTCCGGGTGACCGGCGGCAAGCTGGAGGGTGAAGACGCGTCCGCCCGCCAGCGGGGCACGACCGTCACGGTCCGCGGCCTGTTCTACAACACACCAGCGCGGCGGAAATTCTTGCGCGCCACGGCCACCGAGACCCGCGCCGCGGTCGAGGCGCTCACTGTGCTCGCCCTCACGCGCCCGGACGTCGCGTTCTCGCTCACGAGCGACGGTCGCGTTCTGCTCGACTGTTCGCCGGCCACTCGCCTGATCGATCGCGTGCATGCGTTGTGGGGTGCCGAGCTGGCCGATACGCTGCTCGCGGTCTCGCATCGCGCGGGGCCGCTGGAAGTGACCGGGCTCGCGCAACGACCGGCCCAAGCACGTCCCGCGGGCCGTAAGGGGTATGTGTTCGTCCGCGGCCGGCCGATTCGCGACCCCTTCATCCTGCGAGCGGCGGAGGCGGGCTATCGCTCGACCATCGCGCCGGGTGACCGGCCGTCCTTGCTGCTGTTTCTCGATCTGCCCGGCGATGCGGTGGACGTGAACGTGCATCCCGCGAAGCTCGAGGCGCGGTTTCGGGACAAGTTTTTTGTTGAAAGGGTGGTTGAGGAGGCTGTGAGGGAAGCGCTTGCACCACTCGAATCCGCTGCGCCCATTGGTGGTGTCGGGTTTCAGGTGTCTGGTGCCTGGTTTCAACGTGAAGGATCGGTTCAGCCAACGGCAGGAGTCCCGCTGGAGCTGTTCCGTGCGGAGTCCCTGACACCCGACACCAGGCACCAGACACCGCTTTTGCAGGTCTTGCGCGTGCTGTACGAAGACGTGATGCGTCAGCTTTCCGGTGATGGCGCGCCGGCGCAGCGCTTGCTCCTGCCCCTGACGCTCGACTTTGCCCCCGCCGAGCTCGATGCGATCGAGGCGCATCGCGAGCTGCTCGCGCGCATCGGGTACGAAATCGAGCCGTTCTCCGGCCGCAGCATCGTCGTCCACACGGCGCCGAATCCCCACCCACGTTTCGAGGCGGCGCGGTGCCTGCAGGAGCTCGTCGCCGATCTCGCCGGCGGCCGGTTTGGCGGGTGGCAGAACCGGCTCGACCGATTCGCCGCGACGTATGCGTGTCGTGCCGCCATCAAGGCCGGGCAGACGCTCGCTGCCGACGAGATGCGCCAGCTCGTCGTGCGCCTCCTCAGCGCCACGCTTCCCGCGCACGATGTGCACGGCCGGCCATCCATGGTGCAGCTACCCAAGGAAGAATTGGAACGTCGGTTTGGTCGTTCGACATCCTAAAGGATGCGCTCGGCAGGACATTGTCCTTAAGGACAGTGTTTGCCGAGCCCAGGCTTTAGCCTGGGAATGACCGAACGACCCCCTACCCCCGTTCTCGTAGGCCCCACCGGCGTCGGCAAGACGGCCGTTGCCGTCGCGCTCGCATCCCTCACGCCGATCACGGTTATCTCTGCCGATGCCCGCCAGGTCTATCGCGACCTCGACATCGGCACCGCAAAGCCCGATCGCGCCACGCTGCGGCGCGTTCCGCACCGCGGGCTCGATCTGATCCATCCGGGAGAGCGTTACAGCGCGGGACGATTCGCGCGCGACGCCGCGGGATGGATCGCGGAAGCCCGGGCCGCCGGACGCCCGCCCGTCGTCGTGGGCGGAACTGGCCTGTACATCCGCGCGTTGGCGGAGGGACTGTTCCGCGAACCGCCGTTCGATCCCGCGCGACGCGAGCAGCTGCGCCATTGGTGCGAGGCGCTCCCGGGCGCCGACCTGGCCCGTTGGGCTGGGCGGCTCGATCCCCAGTTTCTTGGCGGAGGGCGCCAACGCGCGGCGCGCGCAGTGGAGGTGGCGCTGCTGACGGGACATGCGCTCTCGTGGTGGCAACGCGAAGCGCGCGCGAGCGGAACACTGCATCCCTGGTACATTCACCTCACCGTACCGCGCGAGGTGTTGCACCGCCGGCTCGCGGCGCGGGTGGACGACATGTTGCGAGCGGGTCTCGTGTCCGAGGTGCAGCGCGCGCTGGCGACGGGTGTGGCGCCGGATGCGCCGGGATTCGATGGGATCGGGTATCGGGAGGTCGTGGCAATGCTGAACGGCGAGTTGCCGGAGAGCGAGCTGCGCGGCACGATACTCGTCGCGACGCGACGCTACGCGAAGCGGCAGGAGACGTGGTTTAGAAACCAACTACGGGATGCGAGAAGCGGGATGCGGGATGCGGAAGGCGTGTGGACTCTTGACGCATCTGACGACGCTCAAACGATTGCGGCTCAGATCTTCGAACGCTGGGGGCACATGACGCATCCCGCTTCTCGCATCCCGCATCCCGACTAATGCGAATCGGCATTACGTGTTATCCGACCTACGGCGGCTCGGGCGCCGTCGCGACGGAGCTGGGGCTCGAGCTCGCGCGACGCGGCCACGAGATTCACTTCGTCTCCTACGCGAGCCCGTTCCGCCTGCGCGGCTTTGCCGAGCGGGTGACGTTTCATGAGGTCACGCAGCTCGAGTATCCGCTGTTCGAGCAGTCTTCCCCCTATGCGCTGGCGCTCGCGGTCAAACAGCACGAAGTCGCCAAGCGCGAGCAGCTCGATCTGATGCACGTTCATTATGCGATCCCGCACGCCGCCACCGCGTGGCTCGCGAAGCAGATGCTCGAGCACGAAGGATTGAATCTCAAAATCGTCACGACGCTGCACGGCACCGACATCACGCTGGTCGGCCAGGATCCTTCCTACTACACGCTCACCAAGTTCTCCATCGAGCAGTCGGACGCCGTGACCGCCGTGTCGGCGTACCTGCGCGACGAGACATATCGCGCATTCGGCTGCGGGCAGTGCGATCTGCGCGTCATCCCCAATTTCATCTCCACCGTCGACTATCATCCTCCCACGGACGACGCGTTCCGCAAGAGACTCGCGCCCAAAGGGCACCGGATCGTGGTCCACGTATCGAACTTCCGGCCGGTGAAGCGCGTGGGCGATGTCGTGAAGATCTTCGCCGCCGTGCGCAAGACGATGCCGGCGACGCTCGTGCTCGTGGGTGATGGCCCCGACCGCGACGCCATCGAACACCAGGTGGACGGGCTCAGCCTGCGCAAGGATGTCCGCTTCCTCGGCAAGGTCGAAACCGTCGGCGACGTGCTCCGTGGCGCGGATTTGTTTCTGCTCCCGTCCGCGACGGAATCGTTCGGTCTCGCGGCGCTCGAAGCCATGGCCTGCGGCGTACCGGTGATCGCGAGCGCGGTGGGTGGGATGCCCGAGCTGGTGGAGGAGGGCAAGACCGGTTTCCTGGCGCCGCCCGGCGATGTCACCACCATGGCCGCGCGGGCCGTGCTCGTGCTGCAGGATGCCGCTGAACACGCGCGTCTCAAACAGCAGGCGGCCAACCGCGCGCTCGATTTCTCCGCCGATAAGATCGTGCCGCGCTACGAAGCGCTGTATGAAGAGGTGCTCTCGTAGTGGCGGTCTGGCGGCTGATTCGCGCGCCCAATCTGTTGATCGCCGCCGCGGGCGTCCTCGCCGGCGGCTGGATCGCGCTGGCGCGCATCGGAGCTCCGAAAGAGCTCCTGTTCGCCGCGCTGTCCGGCATCGCACTCGGCGCGGCCGGCAACACGTGGAACGACATGCGCGACATCGCGGCCGATCGGATCAATCGGCCTGACACGCGTCCCCTCGCCGCCGGCGCGCTGCCCCAAGACACCGCCAATTTCCTCGTCTTTCTCGGCACGTTGCTCGGGCTCGCGGGCGCGGCGTTGGTGAGCGGCCGGCAGGTTGTTGCGTCCGTTGCGGCCCTTGTCGTCATGTTCGTGTACTCACCGTTTCTCAAACCGCGCCCGCTCGTCGGCAACCTCGCCGTGGCGCTCGTGGCCGGCTCGCCGCCGTTTTATGGCGCGCTCGCGGTCGGTCTCCCGGCGGCCGGCGTCGTCCCCTGGATCCTCGCGGCGTGGCTGCATTTTGTGCGCGAGGTCGTCAAAGATGTCGAGGATGAAGCGGGCGATCGCGCGATCGGGCGGCGGACGTTGCCGATCGCCGTGGGCCGGCGGCCGGCGTTGGTGGTGGCCGCGGGCGTCGGCTTGCTCTTCGTCCCCGCCAGCCTGCTCGTGCCGCGCGCGGCCGGCTACGGCGGCGCGTACTACCTGATCGCGCTGTTCGCGCAGCTGGCGGTGCTCGTGGCCGCTACGTGGCTGATCTTGGGGAAGGTGGAACGGGTGAGTGCGTTGCTCAAAGGCGCCATGGTGATTGGGCTCGTCGCGCTGGTCGCGGGAAAGGTCGCATGAATCTCTGGCAAGCCGTTCTGCTCGGTCTCGTGCAGGGACTTACCGAGTTCCTACCGGTCTCGAGTGACGGGCATCTCGCGGTGATCGGCCATGTGGCCGGCGTGCGGACTCCGGGCGTCTTCGTCGAGGTCGCGCTGCACGTCGCGACGCTGGGATCCATCCTCGTGGTCTACGGCCGGCGGTTCTGGCAGCTCGTTGTCGATGTGCTTCGCCGGCGACCGGATGCGATCCGCTACGCCGGCCTGCTCATCATCGGGATGATCCCCGCCGGTCTGGTCGGCATTTTCCTCGAGCATCTCATCGAGCGTGCCTTCGAATCGCTGTGGGCTGCGGGAGTCGGCTTTCTCATCACCGGCGCGCTGCTCTGGTCCACGCGGCATCGGAACCCGGTCGGCCTCGATCGCCCGACGCCCGGCGGCGCGCTGATCATCGGATTGGCGCAGGCGTTCGCGCCGCTCCCCGGGGTTTCGCGCTCCGGCACGACGATCGCGTCCGGGCTCTGGGTCGGGCTAGGCGCGGTGTCCGCCGCCGACTTCAGCTTTCTGATGGCGATCCCGCTCATCGCCGGTGCGGGTCTGGTCGAAGCTCGGCACGCGTCCGTTGATATCGCGCAAGTTGGCGCCGTCCCGTTGCTCGTTGGGTGCATCGTCGCGTTTGTCGCGGGTGTCTTCGCCATCCGGTTTCTCGTCGCGATGCTGCGGCGAGGCCGCTTCTATGCCTTCGCGCCGTACTGCTTTGCCGTCGGTCTGTTCACGCTCGCCTACGCGCTGTGGCACGGCTAGAAATCGACGGCATCCCTGCCGCGGTCCTGGCCCGGCGCTGGGGCGTGCCGCAATGCGGGGTGTTTCGTTCGCTCACCTCCAGCCTCGATGCCATTCACGACCTCGGTGCACAGGGCGCGCCCGCCGGCACCGTGATCCTCGCCGAGGAGCAGACGGCCGGACGAGGTCGCGACGGGCGAACTTGGCGCTCCCCGGCCGGTGGCGTCTGGCTCGGCATGCTCCTCCGGCCACCGCTGCCGCCGGCGGGCGTGCTATCGCTGCGCGTGGGGCTCGTGCTCGCGGACGTCGTCGAAGCCATCCTGGGCGTTCGCCCGAGCGCGCTCTCGGGTCCGCGAGCGGGACTCAAGTGGCCGAACGACGTACTAGTCGACGATCGGAAGGTCGCCGGCATTCTGTGCGAGAGCCGCTGGCAGGGCGAGACATTGCAGTGGCTCGGTGTGGGCATCGGGATCAACGTGGCAAACGAAATCCCCGCGGATCTGACCGATCGCGCGGTCTCGTTATGCCAGCTACGGCCGACGGCCCGCCGGATCGACGTGCTCGATCAGCTCGTTCCCGCGTTGCTACGACTCACGACGCACGACGCACGGCTTACCGAATTCGAATGTGCGGCCTTCGCGCGTCGTGATTGGTTGCGCGGCCGGCAGATCCGCACGCCGCTCGCGGGCCGTGCCGCCGGTATCCGGCCCGATGGCGCCCTGCTCGTCGACACCGGCGCCGGCACGACGATGGTGCAGGGCGGCCACGTCGAGCTATCTTAGCCGCCCCATGCTCCTCGCGTTCGACATCGGCAACACCGAGACCACGGTCGGGCTGTTCGCCGGTGACCGGCTCGAGGCGCATTGGCGGTTGCACTCGACGTCGCATCGAACCCCCGACGAGTGGGCCTACGCGCTCACCGCGCAGCTGACCCACGCCGGTCACTCGACGCAAGAGATTCGCGCTGCGATCCTCGCATCGGTCGCCCCGCAGATCACCGAGAACCTGAGCGACGGCGTCGAAGCGGCGACGACGCGCAAGCCGCTCCGTGTGGACGGTCGCTCGCAGCTGCCGCTCGTGCTCGACGTCGACGAGCCGCTCACCGTCGGCGCCGATCGCATCGTGAACACCCTGGCCGCCGCGGAGCTCTTTAAGACTGACACGATCGTTGTGGACTTCGGCACGGCGACGACGTTCGACTGCATCACGGTTGCTGGAGGAGTGCGCTTCATCGGCGGCGTGATCATGCCGGGACTGCGCACCGCATCGGATGAGCTGGTACGCAAGACCGCCAAGCTCCCGGCAACCGAGCTCACGCCACCAACGCGCGCGATCGGCCGCCGCACGGAGGACTGCATTCGCGTCGGCGTGCTCTGGGGTACCGCCGACGCCGTGGATGGTCTCGTCCGTCGCATCAAGGCCGAGTGGCCGTCCAAGACGCGGCCGATGGTGGTGGCGACCGGGGGACTCGCGAGTCTCGTGGCGCCGCTGTGCAAGGAAATCGCATCCGTTCATGCTGATCTGACGCTCGTCGGTCTCCGGATCGCGGCATCGGCGCTCGGCCTGACGTGGTGAGCCGGCGGGGCGAGGGGGGCGGGGGGGGGAGAGACGCCCGCACACTCACTGCGTGGCGGCGGTGGGGCTACCGGCTCCTTCCCGGCGATCTCTACTCCTATCTCCTGCACATGCGTCCCGCCGAATGGCCGATCATGGCGGGGCATACGTTGTTGGGCTATGTGCTCGCGGTGGGATTCGCGGACGTCGTGCGTGGTGCGTGGTTGTCGCAGGCGCTGGGCGGTCTGGCGATCTGGGTGATCTTTCTGAACGGCGGGACCCTCGCGATCAACAGCGTGTTCGACAAGGACGAAGGCGACATCGGCTACCTCAACGCGCCACCGCCGCTGCCGCGGTATTTGCCGCATTTCAGTGTCGCGCTGCTCGTGATCGGCCAGGTGCTCGCGTTCGCATTGCCGGTGGGATTTCGGATCGCGTACGCCATCTGTTTCGTGCTGTCCATCCTCTATTCGGTCCCGCCATTTCGGTTCAAAGCGGTCGCCGGTGTGGACTGGGTCATCAACATGTGGGGCTTCGGTACGCTCACGCCGTACGCCGCGTGGGCCGCGACCGGGCGACCGCTCGATGCCGGTCACGGCCTCGTGCTCCTGGCGTTTGGTCCCCTCTTCGCCGGGCTCTATCCGCTCACCCAACTGTATCAGTTCGACGAGGACCGCCGTCGCGGCGATCGCACATTGGCGCTGATCCTGGGAATGCGCGCGAGCTTGATCGTGGCGATCGTATGCACACTGCTGGCCTTCGGGATGCTCGCGTGGGCAGCGATCCTGCTGAAGGCTGACGGCCGATGGCTGATAGCGCCTCTAGTGTTGTGGCTGGTCGTGCTCGTACCGTGGTTGCTCCATCATGCAGCGTGGCGCCCCGAGCAACACCAGCGTGGGATGTATCGGGCATTGGCCGCGTGGGCTGTGACTGATGTCGCGGCCCTGTATGTGTTTGCGACGTAAGATGCGTCGTTTAGATTAGCAGCCAGAGGGATTTACTCACGTCTCCGGGAGAAGCATGACTTCTGCGACCATGGATCGCTCTGAGTTCCGCCACGTGTTGCTCAGCGGAACGATCGTGGGTGTGGTCACCGCCGCGGCGGTGATCCTCTATCTCTTGGTCGCTCGGCTCCTATCTCCCGGAATGGTGACGTCGTTGCTCGAAACCGTCCTCGTGCTCGCGGGCGGCGTCGCGGCGGCGTTCTTGCCCGGCTCGTTTGCGAGCGCGCGGGCGACACAGGGCATCGCGAGTGCCGCGGCCATCGGGTTGTGGGGCACGATCGTGTTCATGGCGATCGACATCATTTTGTTGCGGCCCTTCCACGCGTTTCCCTGGACCTGGGATGCTATCGGCGGTGGCAGCACCTGGTGGTACCTGCCTGTCTGGTGGATGCTCGGAACCTTCCTCGCCTGGATGGGTGGCGTGGTGACTGCGGGTCGAGCGGCACGCGGTGGCGACGTCGCGATTCCGGCGCTCGCGCTCCCGGTTGTCGTTGGCGCGGCAATCATCACGCTCGGGGTCACGCTGGCGCGGCTCCACATCGATCTCCCAGTTGCCGCCGGCGCGGGGTTCACGCTGGTTGTCACCGTCCTCGCCGTCGCCGTCATCGTTCGTAAAGGGTAGGGAATCATGCCGCGGTGGTTAGCGCACTTGCTCGTCGTGGTGGGGTGGCTGCTGACCCCGGCGTGGGCATGGGCGGCGTCACATGTCGGCCTCTGGCTTGGCGCGCTCGTGGCGCTGCGGTTCGAAAATCCGGTTCTCATGCTCGCGCTCGCCGGGAGCGGCGCCTTGGTTTTCGGATTCGCCGTGCTCTGGACCTGGGTGCGGCTGATGCGGCGTCTGCCCCATCTGCTCTCGCATCACATGGCGCCTCGAGCCTCCGAGGAACATGCCGCGATCGCGGCCGCGGATTGAGCTGCTCCTCCTAATTGCCGGCGTGTCACAACTTCCAGCCCAGGGGGGTCGTGACGTCGATCTCCGCTTGGGCCGATGGTATCAGGGCAATCAGTCCACGACGTACGAGCTGCGCACCGACGCACCGCTGGCCGGCATCTTCTCGCACGGTCTCACCGCACAGGTCCTGATTCACGACAGTCTCGGCCGCCACCACGCGTTCTATGGCGCGGGGTGGCAGCTGCATGCGTGGCGGCGGCGGTCGACGTTCGGACCGTACGCCCTCGCCGGGCTCGCGCTCGGCGTGTCGACAGATACCACGTCGCAGGAGCTCGCCGCACTCTGGACGCTCGGCGGGGGGCTCGAGTGGCGGCCGAGGTCCTGGGCGGCGTTCGGCATCGAGGCGGTCTACCGGCTTCAGGACGTGGGTCCCCGCGGCTTCTGGCGCACGACGGCGAATGCCCGCGACGGCATCGGCTTTGCGGCGGGCGTCTCGCTGACGATCGGCAGGGCGGTGGGTCGCCGCTGGCCGAGCAGAGGCGGGGAGGCGACGCCGCCCCTCCTCCTTGTGGCGCCCACCACCATCACGGGTAATGCTGCCGACATCGTGAAGACGGCGCTCGATGCGCTCGGCAGTTCCTACCTCTGGGGCGGGACCGCAGCGAATGGCTTCGATTGCTCGGGCCTAGTGCAATGGGCCTACGCCCAGCATGGCATCCGACTGCCGCGCATGAGTCGCGATCAAGCGCGCTCGGGCAGCGAGGTGACTCCCGACGTGGCTGCGTTGCAACCGGGAGACATCCTACTGTTCTCTGCTCAGCCCGGTGGCGGCGTCACTCACGTGGGCATGTATGTCGGCGACGAGACGTTCATCCATAGCTCGAACACCGGCGTCAAGCTGTCACGTCTCCAGGTCCAGGATCCGGCAGGCGCGTGGTGGGTGGCTCGTTGGGTTGGAGCCCGTCGGGTGGTGCAATGATGCACGTCGGCACGTCGATCAACGAGACGTCACACGTCGGCACGTCTGCATGTCGGCACGAAGCTGCTTGCGTGCAGACGTGCAGTCGTGCCGACGTGTATTGTGTTCGCCCTCGCCATGGCTTGCAGTACCGGGCGACTCCCAGCCCAACTGCGGCGCTGGCCCCTTGACACAGTTCGGCAGGCAGGAGAGATTCCCCTCGTCGCCAATTAGCACTCACCATCCGCGAGTGCTAATAGATAATCAATTCAAAGAGTTACGGAGGTTCAGGGTATCATGGCAACGGCAACCAAGACGACCCAGAAGTACAAGGTCTACCCGTTGGCCGATCGCGTGGCGATCCGGCCGATGGAGGAGACCGAGACGATGAAGGGTGGGCTGTACATCCCCGATACCGCCAAAGAGAAGCCGATCCAGGGCGAAGTCATCGCCGTGGGGCCGGGCCGGCGGGAGAAGGGTGAGACGATCCCGATGGAGCTGAAGGTGGGGGATCGCGTCATCTACGGGAAATACAGCGGCACGCAGGTCGAGTTGGACAACGAAGAGATCATCCTGATCAAAGAAGCCGACGTCATCGCGAAGCTCGCGTAAGCATTCTTCGGGAGGAAGCACAGACATGGCAGCCAAGTTTCTGGAATTCAGCACCGAGGCCCGGGCCCGCCTGAAGCGCGGCGTGGATCAGCTGGCCGACGCGGTGAAAGTGACGCTCGGCCCCAAGGGCCGGAATGTCGTCATCGACAAGAAGTTCGGCAGCCCGACCGTCACCAAGGACGGCGTGACTGTCGCGAAGGAAGTCGAGCTCGACGACGAGATCGAGAACATGGGCGCGCAGATGGTGAAGGAAGTGGCGACCAAGACCTCGGATCTCGCGGGCGACGGCACCACTACGGCGACCGTACTCGCGCAGGCGATCTACCGTGAGGGCCTCAAGTCCGTTACGGCCGGCGCGAATCCGATGGCGCTGAAGCGCGGCATCGAGAACGCCGTCGAGACCGTCGTCACCGAGCTGAAGAAGATTTCCGTGCCGACCTCGGGGCGGAAAGACATCAAGCAGGTTGCCACGATTTCCGCCAACGGCGACGCTGAGATCGGCGACAAGATCGCCGACGCGATGGATAAGGTCGGTAAGGACGGCGTGATCACGGTCGAGGAAGCCAAGAGCCTCGAGACCACGCTGGAGACGGTGGACGGCATGCAGTTCGACCGCGGCTACCTCTCGCCCTACTTCATTACCGATCCCGAGAAGATGGAATGCACGATCGAGGATGCCTACATCCTCATCTACGACAAGAAGGTCTCGACGATGAAAGACCTCCTGCCCGTGCTCGAGAAGGTGGCACAGTCAGGCCGGCCCATGCTGATCGTCGCCGAGGACGTCGAAGGGGAGGCGCTGGCGACACTCGTCGTCAACAAGCTCCGCGGCACGCTGAAGGTCTGCGCCGTCAAGGCGCCGGGCTTCGGTGACCGCCGCAAGGAGATGCTGCGCGACATCGCCATTCTCACCGGCGGCCAGGTGATTTCGGAGGAGCTGGGTCTCAAGCTCGAGAACACCACGCTCAACGATCTCGGCCGCGCCAAGCGCGTCATCGTGGACAAGGACAACACCACGCTCGTAGACGGCAAGGGCAAGGACGACCAGATCGAAGGCCGTAAGTCGGAGATCAAGGCCCAGATCGAGAAGTCCACGTCCGATTACGACAAGGAAAAGCTGCAGGAGCGGCTGGCGAAGCTCGCCGGCGGCGTGGCCGTGCTCAACGTCGGCGCGGCAACCGAGACCGAGATGAAGGAGAAGAAGGCTCGCGTCGAGGACGCGCTGCATGCAACCCGCGCGGCGGTCGAGGAGGGCATCGTGCCGGGCGGCGGCGTGGCGCTGCTGTGGTGTCAGAAGTCGCTGGATAAGACCAAGGGTCACGATGACGATGAGAAGACCGGCATCGAGATCGTGCGCCGGGCCCTCGAGGAGCCGATCCGCATCATCGCCCAGAACGCGGGCGCGGAAGG
>WNGC01000896.1_pt1 | contig 38241 bp, 38 predicted proteins | sample 5400051 | NCBI WGS metagenome assembly WNGC01 (sample SAMN13153368, study PRJNA577476) | soil metagenome | isolation source: 20 cm soil or saprolite under grassland replicate 2 | place: USA:California | collected 2016-06-15
TTCCAGCACCGTTGCCGCACTGCTCGCCCATCGCTCCGCCGCGGGTGGCGAGCCGCCGCTCCTCGTCGATCTCGATCGGTGGGTTCCTTCACTCGCGCTCCGGGCGGGGCTCACCGCGGCGACCGTCGCGGACGCATTGCTGCAGCCGGGGCGCGAGGTCGAGCTCGTCTCCCGGTGGTCGGCGATTCCGTTCCTTCCGGGCGCCCCTTCCCTGCATGCGAGTTTCGACGGTGATCGCATCGTCGACCTGATCAATTCCTGCGCGGGTGGGCGCGCCACTGTCCTAGACCTCGGGTGCGGGGCAGAGTCGCTCCATCCGGCGATCCTGTCGTCGGTCGATCGGCTTTGTCTCGTCGCCGGAACGCGGTCGGCTCAGCTCCAGGCCCTCTTCTGCGCGGCACCCCTTCTCGCTCGAGTCCCTTGCGCGGTCGGGTTGGTCGTCGTCGGCGCGGGCGAGGACGACGGTTCTCGCGTCGCGGAGCGTGTCGGCTTTCCGCTGCTCGCCGCGATCCCGTACGACGCGTACCTTGCCGACGACGCGTTCGCGGCGCGCGCTCCGACCCTGCGCGCGATCGACGCCCTGCTCCGCGCGCTCGCATGATCGATCTGTCGCTGGTCGCGCGGGTGCGTGCCGAAGTCGCGTTAGGAATCGATCCAGCCGGCCTTCTGGCCGTCTACGCCGAGCCGGCCCGGAGAGTGCTCCTTCGGGAGCGGGTCCGAGTGGCGGCGCGAGTCCCCCTCACCGAGACCGAGCTCGACGCGATGTGCGCGGAGCTCTTCGGATTCGGACCGCTCCAACAATTGCTCGACGATCCGCTCGTCACCGACGTTCTTGTGAACGGTCCTCGCGACGTGTTCTGCGAGCGCTCGGGCCGGCTGGAGCGCGCCGCTGTCGAGTTTCGCGGAGCGGATGAGGTTGCCGAGCTCGCGCACCGCATCGCCGGAAGCGTCGGACGCGAGCTGACGCTCGAGCGACCATTCGTCGACGCACGGATGCGCGACGGGAGCCGGGCGAACGCGGTGATCGCACCCATCGGCGGCCCCAGCCTTTCCATCCGGAAGTTCAACCGGCTTTCCGTGCCGCTGCGCGGAGCGGCACCATCGTGGGTCGCGAGCGGCCTGGCCGACGATGCGGCTGCGCTCCTCGAAACCTGCGTCCGCGAGCGCGCAAGCATCCTCGTGAGCGGGGCGACAGGGTCGGGGAAGAGCACCCTGCTTCGCTCGCTCGCGGCTGCGATACCGGACGAGGAGCGGCTCGTCGTGATCGAAGATACGAACGAGCTCGTTCTCCCGCACCCGCATGTCGTGCACCTCGAGTGCGTGCCGGTTCGCGACGGGTCCGGCATCGGGATCGCCGATCTGGTCGCGAACGCGCTGCGAATGCGTCCTGATCGGATCCTCGTTGGCGAGGTCCGCACACCACGCGAAGCCGCGGCGCTCATCGAAGCCCTCAGCACCGGACACGAAGGCTCGCTGACGACGATTCACGCCGGGTCGGCCGCGGGTGCGATCGACCGGCTGGCGTTGCTCCTTGCGCGTGCCGGCGAGCTCGGGGAAGCAGCGATCGCGCGTCACGTCGCCCAGGGGATCGACGTCCTGGTACACGTCGCGCGGGATCGTGCGGGCAGGCGATCCGTGCGCGAGATCGCGTCGATCGAGGAGGGTGGTGTCACACATCTCTGGCGGTCCGGCGAGATCGCGGTGCGGATGCCGGCGCGTCTGCGGCAACGGCTCGCATGACGATCGAGGCGGCCGGAGCGCTCGCTGCTGCGCTCGCGATAACCAGCGCGATCTTCGCGCCGTTCGCGCGTGGGCGATCCTGGCCCTCTCTGAGAATCGAGCATCCTGATCTCCGCCAGCTCGACGAGGCCAACTGGTGCGGGCCGCTCTGGCGGTGGGAAGCGCTGCGCGCGGGGTGCATTCTCGCCGGCGGCATGCTCGCGCTCGCGGCGTCGCTTCCGCTGCTGGGCTGTCTCGCCCTGTCTGCCCTCGCCCCGTCGATCGGCGTGCGCTCGCGCGCGGCCGCCGCTCGTCGGCGGGCACGACTTGTGGAGACACGTCTTCTGCGCGCCACGGAAGCGGCCTTGCGATCCGGCGCGTCAGTTCCTGAGGCGCTTCGGCGGGCGACAGACGGGACCGACGATCGGCTGGCGCGGCGCCCCTTCGTCGAGGCGCTCCGAGCTTTCGACCTCGGCGCTCCACTCGATCAGGCCCTCCGGACGGCAGCTGATCGTTCGGGGATAGACGCGAGGTCTCGGCTGGCGTTCGAAACGCTCGCGATCGGCATCGAATCGCGGCTCCCGCACGACCGCGCCGCGATCCTGGTCGCCGCCGTCGCCGACCGCTTGGGTTTTGAGGAGCGCCTCGATGAGGAGGTGCGCGCGCGCACGGGTGGCCTCCGCGCGCAGGTCATCCTTCTCGCGCTCGTCGTGCCCGCCATCGCGGCGTATCTCGCACTCACGGTCCCGTCGCTCGCAGCCACGCTCGGGCAGCCGATCGGGCGATTCGTCCTGATTCCTGCGGCGACCCTGCTCGAGGTGGTCGGCGTGATCGCAAGCCGCCGGGCGACTGTCGGGATGCGACGCTGATCGTCATCGGAGCGATCCTCGTTGCGACCGCCGTGCTCGCGGCGATCCTTGCAAGCCGCCCGCGATCCGCGGTCGGAATGCGCCTCGCGCGTTTCGCCCCGCGAACGGAGCTGCCGGACCGCGTGCGGGCAGTCCTCGTGACCCGGGACCTCCTACAAAGCGGGCTCGCTTGGACGGACGCCGAGCTCGTGCGCGCGAAGATCGTCCTCGCACTCGTCGGCGCCGCGGTCGCCGCGGCCGTCGGTCTCTTCGTGCCGATCGGCCCTCTCGCGGTCGCCGGAGCCGGCTACGCCGGCTTCATCGCACCGACGCTGCGTGTGGATCGCGCCGCTTGGGGCGCCGCTCTTTCCAGCGCTCGCGCGTGAGGCGGCCGGAGTTGGGTTGTCCGCACTGGCGTCGATCGCCGGCGATCTGGAGCAAGCCCGCGACCTGGGCAGAGGGGCGCTCGTGGTCCTCCGCGATCATCGAGAACGGCTCCGCGCTTCGGAGCGCGCGAAGAGCCTCGACGCGGCCGGTCGGGTCGAAGGACGGCTCATGCTCGTGCTGGTGCTGTGCTACCTGCCCGCGCTGATGCTGCTCGTCGTCATCCCGCTCTTTCTCGGCCTGCTGGACGGTCTGTTCGTCTAGAAAACCTGTCTACACTGACAAGATCGAGGCCGATCGAGCGCCTCGCGAGGGAGTGAACGATGCCGAATATCGGTGGCCCGGAGCTGATCCTCGTCCTCGCGGTCGTGCTGATCGTTTTCGGGGCGGGGAAGCTGCCCGACGTCCTCGGCCAGCTTGGCAAGGGCGTGCGCAGCTTCCGCGACGAATCGACGACCGACAAGCCCGCGTCCGTCGCAGCCGGTTCGACGACGACCGCGCCGCCTGCCGCGACCGGCACGACGGTCTACTGCCGCAACTGCGGTCGGCCCAATACCAGCGACTCCAAGTTCTGCACCAACTGCGGGCAAGCGCTCTAACTCACGGGCTTCGGCCAGGACGCCTACGACTTCGTCCACGGGCGCTACGCGCTCGAACCCGTCACGGCGTCGATCGCGGGGATCCATGCACATGATGACCGTCTCGGTGATTTCAGTGCCGACGGATTCCTGGCGCGCGATCGTTTCAACGCGGAGTGGCTCGCGCGCTTCGAAGCCTTCACCGAGAACGAGCTCTTTCCCGCGGAGCGAATTGACCGGGCGCTGATCGTCTCGGACCTGCGAGGAGAGCGCGCCGTTCGGCCGTTCGCGCGGTGGCGGAGACAGCCGACCCTCTATTCCGATCCGATCACGCGCGGCGCCTACTACGCGTTCCTGCGCGAGCACGCGCCGCTCGCCGAACGTGTCGCGACGCTCGCCGAGCGGCTCGCGCAGGCCCCGGCGGCGCTCGAGGCGGCGAGGGCGAATCTCGATCCGGCGCTCGTGCCGCCTGAGTTCGTCGAGATCGCGCTCCGCTCCGTCCCCGCGGGGGCAACGTTCCTGCGCGTCGGCGCGCCGGCGATGGTCCCAAGCGCGAGCGCTCTGGAGCGCGCCGCGGAGCGGGCGTTCCGGCCCGCCGCCGACGCCGCTGCGAGCGCGCTCGAGAAATACGCGCTCTGGCTCGAGAAGGAGCTTCTGCCGAAGGCGCGCGGCACGTTCGCGATCGGACGCGACGCGGTCGACGCCTGGCTGAAAGAAAAGGAGCTGCTCGATCACGATGCGAGCACGCTCCGCGAGTGGGGCGCCGAGTTCTACGGCGAGACCGAAGCCGCGTTGAACGCCGCCGCCATCGATCTCGGCCATCAGGACTGGCGAGCCGCGGTCGAGACCCTGCGCGAAGACCATCCGACAGAAGAGACCCTGGTCGAGACCTACCGCGCCGAAATGGAGCGATCTCGTCTCGCGGTTGGGACAGCGGGCCTCGCGACGGTCCCGTACGGTGAGGATCTCGTCGTCGACGCGATGCCCGAGTTTCAGCGGCCGACCTATCCGTACGCGGCGTATGTCGGTGCCGGCCCGTTCGAGTCATCGCGTCGGGGGCGCTTCTGGGTGACGCTTCCCGACGCGCGCGACGACGAGAAGACTCGTCGGGAGCGGCTCGAGGGTCATCCGCGCGCGGGCATCGCGGTCATCGCGTGCCATGAGGGCTATCCCGGGCACCACCTTCAGCTCACCGTCGCGGCGGACCAACCGTCGCTCGCGCGCAAGGCGATCCGGTCCAACGTGATGGTCGAGGGGTGGGGCCTCTACGTGGAAGAGCTCATGACCGAGCTTGGCTACCTCGACTCGCCCCAGACGCGGCTTCTGCGCCTCAAAGATCTCCTGTGGCGTGCGTCCCGCGTCACGGTCGATGTCGGCCTCGCGACCGGCGAGATGAGCTTCGACGAGGCGGTGCGCTTCATGGTCGAGCGGGCGCGTCTCGAAACGCCGAACGCGGTCGCGGAGGTCCGGCGCTACACCCTCAATCCGCTGCAGCCATCGAGCTACGCGCTCGGCCGCGAGGCGATCCTGGGACTACGCGACAAGGCGCGCGCGGCTGGCTGGGGGATGAGGCTCTTTCACGATCGTCTGCTCGGAGCGGGATCGCTTCCGCCGAAGCTCATGGCGACGGAGCTCGGCCTCTAAGAGGCGGCACCGCGGACCGGGCTAGCTGCCGTCGGACTCGCTCTGTGGTTGGCCCCACACGCCGCCGTCGTGCATGTCGATCTCGAACGTATCGACCTGCACGCTCTGGACGCGCAGGACCTCGGTCGAATCGGTCGTGCCGCGGGTCACCGGGCGGGTCGCGTCGTGTCGAGCGCTGGTGGTGTGCCCGGCACCCAGCCAGAGCATCGCGACAACCGCGAGCGACACGACGATGAGGAGTGCCTTCTTCATGGTGCTGAAGCTATCGCGCAGCCGGCGATTCCGGATCACCTGTGAGGGGGATAAAAAAGAAGGCCCGCCTTTCGGCGGGCCTTCTGTCAAACCGAGCTTCGGTCTATTCGGCGAGGCGCGGGAGGATCGGCTGCGCGGTCGTGGTCGGGTTGTAGTTGATCGAGATGTTGCCGTTCTGGATGTTGACGGTCCGCGCGATGAGCTGGCTACCGGTCAGGGTGGACGGGTTGCCGTCGAAGACGAACTGCGCGCTCGGGATGTAGATCGAGCCGGTCCCGATGAACGTTCCGTTCCCACCGATCTCCATCGCGACGACGCAGGCCGGGTCCTGGTAGACGAGCAGGTTCGCCCAGGTCCCTGTGGTCTGCGCGGTGAGCGTGCTGGTCGCGTTGCCCTGCAGGTTGATCTGGTGGCAGCTCGGCGAGACGCCGGGCGCGGATGGATAGTTCGAGTACGTGTTGAAGATGAACACGTTGCTGCCGGTGACGTCGTGGTTACCAGCGGTATCCATGCCGTTCTTCAGGATGTAGATGCCCGGATTGAGCACCATGTCCGAGTTGCCGGCCCCGCCGAGGTTCACGGTGTACACACCCGGGGTCTGGTTGCCCGAGCCATCCTGGCACGCCGCGAGCGAGTTGCAGACAGGCAGTCCGCTCGTGCTCGGCTTCGGGAAGCCCGCGAACGGGTCGGAAACCTGGGGGTGGTTCGAGTTCACGGTGATGCCGAGGTCGCTCCAGTGACCGGTGGCATTGCCGTTCACGTCGAGCGGGTACGGCGACTGGACGTAGAAGCAGTTACTGGCGCATGGCCCTGCTGTGTTCTGGTCGTTCTGCGCCGCAAACGAGGTGCATGTCGAGTTGACCAGGATCCCGCCGCCGTACAGCTGGACGCTGCCGTTCGACTGGGTGTTGAAGGCGCCGCAGGTGTTGCCGCGGTCGAGCGCCATGATCGCGTAGCCGTTGTTCAGTGGCTCGGATCCGGCGACGCCGCGTGCGCGAACCGGGTTGAACGCGGCTTCGGCCGGAACCAATGATGTCTTCACCTGACGCGTGATCTCAACCTCGACGTGCTTGATGTTTCCGATGTACGTACCTGAGATCGGCGGCCAGTAGACCGTGACGGTCGTCAGCGTCGCATCGTCGGTGCACGGGCCGGCCGTCGAGAGCAGGCAGAGGCCACCGCTCGAGTAGCCGTTGGTGAGTGCGTCGGTGCGAGCCGCGGCAATGGCCTCGGCGCCCGTCCCCTGCTGGTAGAGCACGACCGCGCCCGCGAACGCCGCGGCGTCGGCGGCTTCCTGCTGGGCACGCTTGGCCGAGTAGAGCTGGCCGGCGTCGATCGCGAGGCCGACAGCGAAGAGCAGGGCCAGCATCATGATCGCGAAGAGAACGACGGCCTGGCCACCCTCGCCATCGTCACGTCCGAAGAATCGACGGAATGAGTTCATCTTTGGATCACCAACTGCGAGCCCCCCCTCAGGGTTATTTGGAATGCGCCGTTCAGCAGGTACTGCGACGGCAGCGGAACGAACGGCGCGGAAGCTTCGACGGCTACGAGGCAGTTGCGGTCGGCGCACGGGGTCGTCGTACCCGGGTAGTTCGTTGGGTACGTGACGATGACTGTGACGTTGGGCACGCCGAGAGCGGCTTGCTTGACGACATTCGGGATGTTCACGCAGAACACCGGGTCCGCCGAGGGCGTTCCGCACTGTGGCGTCGCGGCGTCGACTCGTGGGGTGCCTTCGGATCCATGCACGATCGCGTAGCGCGTGCCCTCACGTGCGGCGTACGCGAGCGTGTTCTCCTCCCACACCGCGCGTGCGACGTCGAAAAGCCCGGTGATGATGAGGAGCATCAGCGGCAGAAGTAGCGCGAACTCGACGAGGGACTGGCCCCGGTCGTCGTCGCGGTCATCGAAGAAGCGAGAGAGGCGGTTCAATAGAAGGTCCTTATCGTCGTGCTGCGTTCGAAGTTCGCGGTGTTCGGAATGAACGGCCACGGCACGAGGGTGTGGAACTGGTAGGAGACCGTGACCGTGTAGAAGCACGGATCGGCCACCGTCGGCGTGGTAATGCACTGCGTGCCGTCCGTGTGCACGGGTTTGTCCGGGGTGTCCACCACGAGCAGCGGGTTGTTGATGTCGATCCCGGGTGTGCGCGCGATCTCGTCCCGGGTGCGGGACGCCGCCATGATCGACGTCGGCGCGAAGTTGATGGCGTAGGCCTCGGCGCCGGCACGCGCGCCGTTCTCGATGGCGAGCTGGATCGCGAAGGCCCGGGCCAGATCGGCGGCCCCGATCAGGCCGAAAACGAGGATAGGCAGGAGGAGCGCGAGCTCGACCATCGACTGGCCGAATTCCTCGCATACCGCATGTTGAAAGCGTCCAAAAACCCTGCCCACTGGTCGTCAGTCTAGGTAACGAGCAGGCGCTGCCAACCCTTAGGCGCTCCCCCGTTAGTACCAGTTCGGGGGCAGCACGCGTACTCCGCCGTATTGACTAGCTAGTCGGCGGCGGCGACGGGTGCGCGCGCTTGCGACAGGACCGAACCGACGATCGTGAGCGCGTCGTCGACGTCTTTTGACTCGACACCGTAGTGCGTGACCGCGCGAAGACGCGGTGAATTCCCGAGATACCGTGACATGCGAAGCCCCTGTTCGGCGCACGCCTTCACGAACGCAGTGGGATCCATCCATGACGGATCCACCTCGAACGAGACGATGTTCGTCACGACCCGGTCGGCGTCGACCCGGATCCCCCGGATTCCCGCGAGGCCCTTCGCGAACGCTTTCGCGTTTCGATGGTCGTCCCCAAGACGGCCGCGCATCTCCTCGAGCCCCACGAGCGCGGCGGCCGCGATGACGCCCGCCTGTCGCATCGCGCCACCCAGGAGCTTTCGCACGCGGCGCGCTTTCGCGACGGTCTCCGCACTGCCGCACAGGATCGAGCCGACCGGCGCGGCGAGCCCCTTCGAGAAGCAGAACTGAACGGTGTCGACAGGGGCGCACAGGTCGCGCGCGTCCACACCGAGCGCCGTCGCGGCGTTGAAGATCCGTGCGCCGTCCAGGTGCACGCGCAGACCGCGCCGGTGGGCGAGATCGGCCGCGGCCCTCGTCTCGTCGACGGTGATCACCGAGCCGCCGCAGTTGTTGTGCGAGTTCTCGAGGCACAGAAGCGAGGTGCGTGGATACATCCCCGCGGGACGGATCGCGCCCTCGATGTCCTCGAGAGAGGGGAGCCCCGAGCGATTCGGGACGAGGCGGGGCTGGATCGAGCCGAGGACGAACGACGCACCCATCTCGTTCTGATAGATGTGAGCGAGGTCGCCGAGGATGACCTCGTCGCCGCGCTCGGTCTGCGATAACACGCCGCACAGGTTTCCGAGCATTCCGCTCGCGACGTAGACCGCCGCCTCTTTGCCGACGATCTCGGCGGAACGTCGCTCCAGCCGGTTGACGGTCGGATCCTCGCCGTACTGGTCGTCGCCGACCTCGGCATCCGCCATCGCGCGACGCATCGCCGGCGTCGGCAGCGTGAACGTGTCGCTCCGGAGCTCGATCATCCTTCGTGCGGTCACCTGCCCAAGGCCTCCAACAGTCTTCCAAAAGCCGCGACGACGAGCGGCGACACGATGATCGCCGGCAGGAAGTCCGCGACCTTGACGTCCCGTATGGCAAGAAGTTTGAGACCCACGCCGATGAGGAGCAAGCCGCCGACCGCGCTCATCTCCCGGAGCTGCAGGTCGCTCAGAATCCCAGAGAACAGGGAAGCCCCGATCGCGAGGCCGCCCTGATAGAGAAGGATGAGCGGCACCGTCAGGAGCACGCCCCACCCGAGCGTCGCGGCGAGCGCCACAGCGGTGAAGCCGTCGAGCACGCTCTTCACGCTGAGCAGCGTCGCGTCGCCGGCGAGGCCGTTTTGGATCGAGCCGAGGAACGTGAGCGGTCCGACGCAGAAAACGATCGACGCCGTCACGAAGGCTTCGGCCACCGTGCTCTCGGCGCCGCCCGCGAACCGTCGCTGCAGCGTCTCGCCGAGCCGGTTGAGTAGAGCGTCGACTCCGAAGAGCGAGCCGACGATTCCGCCCAGCAACATCGCGCCGAGCATGAAGAGGAGGTTCGTCGTATCGATCGCGAACTTCAGGCCCATCGCGGTCACGAACAGACCGACCCCACGGACGACGTTCTCTCGCAATCGTTCGGGAAGGCGATCGCCGACCACCGCACCGACGACACCGCCGATGAGCACCGTCGCCGCGTTGAGAAGGGTCCCGGTGAGGACGCCCACGAGGGTCCGTAGTATGCGGAGCCGATGACGAACATCGTCGTCTGGTCAGCTTTCTCCACGTCGCCCGAGACGGTGGCGGCGCGATTTCCCGACGATCGCGTCCTCGCGATCGGAGACGAGAAGGGGCTCACGGCAGCGGCCGACGCGGAGGTGGCCTTCAGCGGCAACAACCCGCGCCGTGTCCGGCAGCTGCTCGACGCCACTCCGAAGCTGCGCTGGTACCACACGGTCTCGGCGGGCGTTGAGAACATGCCGCTGCCAGAGCTCGCGCAGCGCGGCATCGTCCTGACCAACAACAGCGGCTCCTATGACATTCAGATCGCCGAGCATCTCTTGGCTTTCGTGTTCGCGGCCTCCCGTCAGCTTCACCGCTATCGCGACAGCCAGCGCGCGAGCGAGTGGAAGGAACAGCCGCACCAGGAGCTGCGCGACGCGACGATGGTCGTCTACGGCATGGGCAGCATCGGCGGCGAGATCGCTCGGCTCGCGACCGCGGTCGGCATGCGCGTGATCGGCGTCCGCCGAAAAGCCGGCTCGCCCGCAGCGGGCGTGGACCGCGTCGTCGCCGCCGATCAGCTGGCCGAGGTCGTCGCGGAGGCCGACTACCTCGCCATCGCGGCCCCGCTTACCGAGGCGACGCGTGGTGCGGTCTCGCGAGAGGTCATCTCCCGTATGAAGCCGACCGCCTGGATCATGAACATCGCCCGCGGCGGGATCGTGGACGAGCCGGCGATGATCGAAGCGCTGCAGGCAAAGCGAATCGGGGGCGCCGCGCTCGACGTGTTCACGACGGAGCCCTTGCCGAAGGACAGCCCGCTCTGGACGCTCGAGAACGTCATCGTGACGCCGCACCACTCCGGGTCCTCGCCGCGCGCCGGCGAACGCACCCTCGCGCTGTTCGCGGAGAACCTCCGCCGGTACAAGGCGGGCGAGCCGCTCATCAACCGCGTCGACTTCGAGGCCGGGTACTAGTGCGTCTGGCGCGGCAGCGTGTCGCTCGGAGGACGGTGGGTTTCACCGAATCGGTCATCCGCGAGATGACGCGACTCTCCGCGATGCACGGCGGGATCAACCTGGCCCAGGGCTTCCCGAACTTTCCGGCGCCGCAGCAGGTGAAGGAGGCCGCAAAACGCGCGATCGATGCCGACATCAACCAGTACGCGATCACCTGGGGCTCGAAGAGCCTTCGCGACGCGCTCGCGCGCACCTACGACGAGCTCTACGGGATGAAAGTCGATCCGGAGACGATGCTGACGGTGACCTGCGGGTCCACCGAGGCGATGATCTCCACGCTCCTCGCGCTCTGCGACCCTGGCGACGAGGTGATCGTGCTCGAGCCGTTCTATGAGAACTACGGGCCGGACGCGGCGATATCGGGCGCGACGCCGATCTTCGTGCCCCTACGCGCTCCCTCGTTCGAGTTCGACCCGGACGAGCTCGCCCGAGCGTTCGGCCCACGCACGAAGGCGATCATCGTCAACACACCGAACAACCCGACCGGCCGAGTGTTCACGCGGGCAGAGCTCGAGACGATCGCGAAGCTCTGCCGCGAGCACGACGTCGTCGCGGTCACCGACGAGATCTACGAGCACATCCGCTACGAAGCCGAGCACATCCCGATCGCGACGCTCGAGGGGATGGCCGAACGGACCGTGACGATCTCGGGAGCGAGCAAGACGTTCTCGGTCACCGGGTGGCGCGTCGGCTGGATCGTAGCCTCTCCAGAGCTCACCGCCGCAATACGGAAGGTGCATGACTTCGTGACCGTCGGCGCGCCCGCGCCGCTGCAGGAGGCGATCGCAGCCGCGCTGGGCATGGGCCAGCCGTACTACGATCGGCTCGCGATCGAATATCGCGCCCGTCGCGATCATCTCGTGCGGGTCCTCGACGATGCGGGCTTCAGCCCGACCACACCGCAGGGCGCGTACTACGTGCTCTGCGATATCCGTCCTTTTGGTTTCGACGATGACGTCGCATTCGCGCAGTGGCTGGTGCGCGACGTCGGGATCGCCGGCGTGCCCGGATCGTCCTTCTTCTCTCGTCGCGATCTCGGGCGGCACCTCATCCGCTTCACCTTCTGCAAGACCGCGGACGTGCTGGACGAGGCGGGTGCGCGCCTGCTTCATACGGGCGCAAAGGCGAGGGCGCGCGCGAATGGCTGACTTGCTGACACGCGTCGCGGCCGGCGGCTCAAAGACTGCGGGATAAGCCAAACGTACTAGCGCCTCTCGCAGGCTGCTGATACGAAGGTCCCACATCTTGCTGAGCCATCGCTCGTTAGCCTCGTCGGATGAAATTCGGCCGCTCGGAGACAGGGCAGGCCATCGTCGAATTCGCGCTCCTGATGCCCGCCCTTGTCCTTCTTCTCGTCGGACTTATTGAGTTCTCGCTCGTGTGGAACTCGCGGAACACGGTCCTGTTCGCTAGCCGCGACGGCTCGATGCTCGCGGCCGAGGGCGGGAACATCGATGGAACCGACTGCCTGGTTCTTCGGCGCATCGAAAGCGACATCGTGTCGCCGTCGACGACGCTTCGTGTCCAGCAGGTGGCCATCTACTGGTCCGATCAAAACGGTGATCAGGTCGGCTCGAATGAAAACATCTACACCCGAAGTGGATCGACATCCTGCGATTATCCGGACGGGTCCACGGTAACCGTCCCCTACACCCTCACGACGGCCGGCTATGTCGAGAGCACGCGCTGCAGCACCCTGGCGGGGTGCGGTGGAAGCCACACGACCGTCGACACGATCGGCGTGCGTGTCACCTACCAGCACTTCTGGGCGACGAGCTTCGTGCGGTTCGCCGGCAACAGCGTCACCTTCACCGAGACGACGATCCTCCGCGCGGAGCCGCAGCTGTGATCCGGTTCTTTAAAGGCGAGGACGCCCAGGGGTTGGTTGAGTTCGCCCTGGTGCTCCCGCCAGTGCTTTTGATCCTCGTCTTCGGTCTGGTGGAGCTCGGCTCGGTGCTGAGCGTCGCTATGACGATGTCCTCCGCGACGCGCGAAGGCGCGCGCGTGGCCAGCGCTATCGTGAACGGTGGCGGTGCGCTCGGCTGCAGCGCCGGACAGTCCCCCAACGCCGCAAGCGTCGATCCGAACGTGATCGCCGCCGTGGAACGCGTGCTCACCGGGACAGGTACCCGTCTCACTCTCGCGGACTTGAGTCAGATACGGATCGCCAAAGCGACGGCGAGCGGCGGTGAGACAGCCGGGCTGATCAACACCTGGAACTACCAGTTGAACGGCGGCCCTGTCGTCGATGGTCAGCAGCTGGACTTCGTCGCGGCGAGCCAACCGTGGCAGGCCTGCTCGCGCAACAACGGCTCTCCAGCCGACTCCGCCGTCATCACGATCACCTACACGTACCGCGGCCGGACCCCGCTGCGGCTCCTTGTCCCGATGTTCAACCAATTCACGATGACGGACCACACCGTCATGGCGATGAATGCGAACCGCTAAGTTCCGCCGCGAACAGCGCGGCCAGGTCCTCGTGATCGTCGCGGTCATGATCGTCGCACTGCTCGGGTTCACCGGGCTCGTGACGGACGTGGCGTGGTACGAGGTGAATCTCATGCGAATCCAGCGCGCAGCGGACGCCGCTGCGCTCGCCGGCGTGGTCTATCTGCCGGGCAACGTCGCCGGCGCGCAGAACGCGGCGCTGGCGGAGTCCTCGAAGAACGGATTCGCAAACGGACTGAACGGCGTCACCGTCACCGCCACACCCGAGGCCTTGAATAACCTGATCCTCGGTGTGACGGTCACCGCGCCGGTCCGCTCGTGGTTCGCGCGTCTGTTTGGCGTGACGCAGTTCAACGCGCGACGCAATGCCCGCGCGGAGTTCGTCTTGCCAGTGCCAATGGGGAGCCCGCAGAACTACTACGGCATCAACGTCGTTTGCCGGAACACGGACACCCCGCCCAATTGCCCGCTCATCCCGTCTGCCGACGGCAGCGGAAACCTAGCGGCGCTCGGCTTCTTCGGTGGCGTCGAAGGGCGCGGCACCGATCGCCAGAACGGCGATGCCTACTCGACGTACTACAACGGCAATCCAACCCTCAACACCGGGTTCGACCCCAACGGTTACCAGTACATCGTCGAGTTCGGTCCCGGAACGGTGAACGGCAGCGTGTGGCTGTACGACCCGATGTTCTGCGCGACCGGAGGCGGCACCTCCGGCGGACGGCGGCTCGGGGTCGGCGACCTCTGGTTCGCTAATGGCGGCACGGGGATCTCGACCGTTTACAACCTGATGGATATGAACGGCACGCCCTACACGCTTTCCGACGACACCCTCATCGCGTCGAGCGGCGGGCTCTTCATGAACTCGAACGCGGTCGACAAGGGCGGGCTCTATCGAGGCGATTCAAACTACGGGGGCGGCTCGAACGGGACAGGGTCCGCCGATTGTCAAGGGAGCGCGTACCACAACAACTGGTATCGCCTCGCGACCGGCCTCGATGAAGGGCAATACCGGCTGCAGGTCGTGACGAGCAGCGGCTCGAATCTCGAGAACGCCATCAACGGCTTCGGGATCGAGGCGACCTCGTTGGGCGGGCCGACGCCCCGCGTGTACGGCCAGAGCCGCATGGAAGCCTTCATCGTCATCAACAACACCTCGGTGTTCTACCTAGCGCAGATCGGGGCGGTGCACGCGGGCAAGACGCTCGATATCAAGCTCTTCGACCCGGGAGACATCTCGGGCACCAACTTCAAGATCCGGATCCCGACCTCCACGGGCTTCCAGTACGCGACGTTCACCTGGACGACGACGGGCATCAGCGGATGCGCCCCGGGGAGTGCCGCAAGCGGTGGGCCGACGACGACGCTCGTCACATCGACCAGCTCGTGCAACTACTACAACAACCAATGGGTCACGATCTCAGTGCCGATCCCCGCGACCTACACGGCACCGGTGTCGCCAGGTGATCCGCCCGGCGCAGGCGGCGGCTGGTGGAAGATCGAGTACGGAACGCTCGGAACGGGCCAGGACATCACGACATGGGAAGTGAACATCCGCGGCAACCCAGTCCACTTGATCACTCCCTAGCGCGAGAGGTCGCGACCGCGGGTTGAGGTCACGGGTTGCGGGTGGCACGGGGGAGCGGGTTGCGCGCGAGCCGCTGACCGGCCGCGCCATTCAGTGATCGGTCCCAAGTGGTGGGGAGCGGACCGGTAGGCGAGCGCGCGGCCCCGACCCCGGGACAGGACCCGCAACCCCGGTCAGCCCGCGGCGAGACCTCTAGAAAGCGCGACTATCCGCGATTTGGGAGTGAGTCGAACCAGGCAGGCCACGCTGATCTCGTGTCGCAGCCGCCCGCGGCGGTCATTGCGGGCTGGTCGTCCGCGGGGTAGATGTCGTAGGTCGAAAGGCACACCTCCGGCTTTCGAGGAGCCGCGGATCCGCCGACGATGAACGGACCGCCGAAGTTCATGCCATGGATCCCCGCCCCGGCGTACGCGACGACCCAGGCAAGGGCGTCGGGGTCGCTGTAGAAGTCACGTCCGAGCTTGCCTGTCGCATCCAAGTCCTTCCGAAACACGAGCTTCGCCTCGATCCGGGTCAACGTGAGTCCCGGACGCGAGGAGATGCGCGCGAGGATCTGGGGTCGGCTGACCGTCGGAACGAGATTCACCGCGGTCGGCTGGAAGAAGCGCAGGCTCGCAACGAGCTGCTCCGCCAGGGCGTGGAGCGGAGAGTCCGCCGGCGTCGCCGTGATCACGACCATCCGGTCGTCGAAGAAGGGCGACCTCACGTACCAATAACGCTTCGTCTCCAGATACGTGAACGGAGGGATCTGGCTCTCCCAGATCGTGTAGGACTCCGCGGGCTGTCCGGCGATTGTCGCTTCATGCTGCTCGCGGATGAGACGGCCGCCTCCACGGTCCATGAAGGCCTGAAAATCCGCCGGTGTGAACCGCTCGGGGTTCTGCATCATTTGCAGCCGCATGAAGACCTGACCGGGGTCGGGATAGCTGCCCCCGCCGAAGTACATCCCTGCGGGGTCGTAGCTCATGATCTCGCGGCCGTGCTGCGCTGATGAGCGTTCGAACCAGCCCGTAGGTAACTCAACACTCCAGCCGCCCGCCCGATCGCACGTCGTGCGGTAGGCCGCGGTCGTGTTCGCGATGGCCGGCGGCGGAAAGGCGTTGCTCACCGGCGGTCCCGCGGCCGGACAATTCACCGCACCTGCTGGTGTTGCGTTCGGTCCTGCGAGCACGCCGCTTTGCGTGTCGCCGCTCAGCGATCCGCAGGAGATCGTCAGCATGATTCCGATCAAGAAGAGATGGGCCGCCCGAGGCACGAGGATCACGGGACGAAATGGGTGGTGGACCGCTTCGCCGGAGCCTTGGGCTATTCCGTGAGTCTCGCGGAGTCGCTGTCGTGTTCGCGCATGAACGCGAGATAGAGCGCGAAGGGATCAGGTGGAGACGAGACGGTCGGTGAGCTCGCCGAAGTCGAAAGACGCTTTTGCATCGCATCGGCATCCGTCTGGCGGCCGAGGGCGCGAAGAGCCTGCGGATAGCTCGAGCGAAGCGTGAAGACCCCCTGCACCGATCCGAGCGCCATGCCGCGCTCGAACGCGCCGACGGCTTCGCCGAAGAGTCCGTAACCGTACGCGGCCTCGCCGTACGCCAGCCACGCCGCGGAGGTGTCCTGCATATAGGCGTCGGCCTTCGTTCGCTCGTAGAAGTTCTTTCGCATGTGGGTATCGTTCCAGTCATCCCCGATGATCGCCTTGAGAAGCGCCTCGTCCTTCGGGTCGTAGATGACCATGTAGCGGTAGCTGAAGGACTGCCAGTTGTCCTGGAACCACTGGTATGAGAGCGCGACCATGTTCCCCAGCATCGGGTCGTTGACATAGAAAGTGGCCGCGGCGTCGTCGTACCCGCGCACGACCCGCCAGTGCGCGATTCGCGAGATCGACGGATCCTGCATCCACTGGGTCACCATCGGTGCGAATCCGTTCGCGACAAGGCGCCGAAGGAGATCGTTGGTCCCGTTGTTGCGCCACACGGACCGCAGCCCGAAGTTCGCGTTGACCCAGCCATCGACTTTCTGCGGACCCATCCCCGAAAGGATGTTGGTTCCGCGAAGCGGTACCCGCGCGAACTCCTGGGAGACGTCGATCCCGAAGGTCGACAGCGCCATGACGACGGATGCCGGCCCGCAGTTGTTCAGGGATTGCCAGACATGTTTCATCTCGCTGAACGCAGCCGTCGCGGGAGCGGCCTTCGGCTCGGGCGCGGGGGCCGCGAGGGCGACGACCTCGGCCGCAGGCGCCGTCACTGCGATCGGAGCAGCTAGTGACGCCCCGTCATCTACGGCTGGTACGCCAACGGCCTCGGTGGGACTCGAAAAAGATGGAGCGGCCGCGAACGCGGCGCCGCTCAGGCCGAGCACAAGCCCTGCGCCGAGTGTGAGAAGGGCCGCTGGGCGTCTGCTCATCGGACGAAATGGTAGCCCTTGGTCACCGCTTGCTCGGCGCGGGTGCGTAACATCGCGGTCATGCGACAAGCGACGCTCGCGCGAGGAAGGTTCGCAGAGCATCCGGTCTGGTCGCGGGCGCTTGCGAATCCGGACCTGGCCGGGCGCCTCATCCTCCCGGTCATCGTGGGTAGCGCGATCGAGGACCGCGAGAAGGTCGAGGGCGCGCCCTGGCTCGAGCGTCTCTCGGTCACCGAAGTCGTGCGCGAAGCGCGGTCGGCGGCGTCGGCGGGTCTCGCCGGTCTCCTGCTTTTCGGCATCAGCGACCGCAAGGACGAGCACGCGATGCTCGCCAGCGAGCCCGACCACGTCGTGCCTCGCGCGATCCGCGCCGTGAAGGAAGCCGTGCCCGAGCTCGGCGTCGCCACCGATGTTTGCGTTTGCGCGTATACCGCGCACGGCCAGTGCGTGCTCTTCGGCGAGCATGGCGCCGACGTAGCGGCGACGCTCGAACGCCTTGCGGCGATCGCGGAGGTGCACGCCGATGCCGGCGCCGACCTGCTCATCCCATCCGGCATGCTCGAAGGCGCGGTGCACTCGCTGCGTGAGGCGCTCGGCCAGCGCCGTTCCGAGACACCGATCGCCGCGATGCTCAAGCTCGAAAGCTCGCTCTACGTGACACACCGGTCCGCGGTGAACGCGATCCCGACCACGGAGCGCGCGGTGCCCCTCATCCCCGCCGACGATGCCGCGGCAGCGGTCGCGCGCGCGCGCCGCGACATGGCCGATGGAGCAGACGCGATCATCGTGAAGCCGGGCGCGCCCGGCCTCGACATCGTTGCCCGACTCGCGGCCTTCTCCGATCGCCCGCTCGTTTCGTATTTCACCGCCGACGAGCACGCTCCGTTCGTGACAACGACGGAGGGGCCCCTGGATCCGGCCGCCGCAGAGCGCGAACATCTGGCCGCCGCGCGACGCGCGGGCGCGAGCCTCGTTATCTCGTCAGGTGCCTGGAGCGTCACGGAATCGTGAACAGGACGCGCCGCTGAGCCTCGCCGCGCGCCTGGGCCTCTATGCGATGCTCGCCGGCCTCGTTCTGGCGAGCTTCACCGTCAGTCCCGAACGGCGCGCAACCGTCTCTGCGGCGCCGGCAAGCGACGACGCGCACGAGGCGCGCATCGTGCCTGTGTCGCGCGGCGTCATCCGTGGACTCCGCGAGTACGACGACCCCGAGGCGGCGCCTTCGGCGTCACCGACGCCCGAGATCACCCCGGCCGCGGCCGTCGAAGCCGCGCCGGACGGGCAACCCGCCGAGGCGGCCGATCCCGGACCGGAGGCGCCTTCTGATCCGGCACCCGATTCGACGCCGGCACGGACGCCCGAGCCCACGCGGCGTCCGGTCGCGGGGGCAATCGCGGGGGTGACGAATCCGACGACAGCGTGGGCCGAGATTCACATGCTCGAGCTGATGAACGCGTCGCGAGCGCTCGGCGGACTGGCGCCCCTCTCCGTGGACATCGCCGTGGCGGACACCGCGCGAGCCCACAGCGCTGCCGAAGCGCAGGTCCGATACGTCTATCACGACGGCCCCGATGGGACCGCGCACTCGCGCGATGTGCCGGCCTGCGCCACGGGTTGGTACGGCGAGAACACCGGGAAGATCTGGAACGACAACGTGGACGCGCTGCACCGCGAGTTCATGGCGGAGCCGTGGGACCCGATCAACCACCGCACGAACATCATGGATCCGGCATTCCGGCGTGTCGGCGTGGGCGCGGTGATCGGTGCCGACGCGATGTACATGACGATGGTGTTCTGCCGCTAGCCGATCGCGCGGCTCTGATAGCGTTCGCTGTCGATGGAATACCGCAAGGTCACACTGCCGAACGGACTGCGGATCCTCGTGAGCGAGATGCCGGAGACGCGTTCGGTGTCGCTCGCCGTGTACGTCGGGGTCGGTTCGCGCATCGAGACGAAGGATGATGCCGGCACGAGCCACTTCCTCGAGCACATGGTCTTCAAGGGGAGCGCCAAGCGGCCGACCGCGGCCGACATAAGCCAGGTGATCGAGAGCAAGGGCGGTGTGGTGAACGCGTCGACCGACAAAGAGGTCACCGTGTTCTGGTCACGAGTCCCGGCGCGGCACTATCTCGTCGCGCTGGACGTGATCGCCGACCTGATCCGCGCACCGATGCTGCGATCGACCGACGTGGAATCGGAACGCAACGTCATCGTCGAAGAGCTGCGCATGTACCGCGATCAGCCCCAGGATCGCGTTCACACGCTCGTCGACGAGCTCCTGTACCCGCGGCACCCGCTCGGCTGGGAGGTGGCAGGCCGCGAGGAGGTCGTGCTCGGCATGACGGCCGACCGCCTGCGCGAATTCATGCAGCGCGGCTACGCGCCTTCACGTACGGTGGTCGCGCTCGCGGGTCCGCTGAGCGCCGACGAGGCCGTCGCCGCCGTCGACGAGGCGCTCGGCGGGCTCGCGCCGCGCGATGTCGTTCAGTCGAAGGCGGCGCCGCGAGCGGGGAAGGCCCACGCCAAGCTTCTCGGCAAGCGCGCCGAACAAACGAATCTCTGCGTCGGCTGGCGGTCCGTGCACACGACGCACGCCGACAAGTTCAGCATCGACATGATGAACGCCGTCCTTGGTGAGGGAATGTCGAGCCGGCTGTTCCTCGAGCTCCGCGAGAAGCGCGGCCTCGCGTACGACGTTCACAGCTACGACGCGAACTACGCCGACGCAGGTCACCTCGTCATCTACGCGGGCTTCGCGCCGCAGAACGGCGCCGAGGTGCTCAAGGCGATCATGCGGGAGGTGGCCCGACTCCGCGACGAGATCGTGCCCGACGTGGAGATCGAGCGCGTACGCGATTTCGCGAAGGGCCGTCTCGAGCTGCGCCTCGAGGACACGCGCGGCGTATCCGGCTGGCTCGCCGGACAGGAGCTCTTCCTCGGACGCGTCCGCTCGGTCGAAGAGGTCTCGGCGATCATCGATGGCGTCACTCCTGCCGACATCCAGCGCGTCGCGCGCGAGTATCTCCGCCCGGAGCTCGCGTACCTCGCTGCGATCGGACCGCGTGCGTCGCTCGCCGCGATCACGCCCGCGATAGCCGACGAGGCCTCGGTGGTGATGGCGTCATGAGCGCCGAGCGCACGCTCGTCGTTCTGAAACCCGATGCGCTCCAGCGCGGCATCGCTTTCGAGGTCCTGTCGCGTTTCGAGAAGCGCGGCCTCCGCTTCGCCGCGTTGCGTCTTCTCAAGGTGGACCGCGCCATGGCGGAGAGGCACTACGCCGTGCACAAGGGAAAGTTCTTCTACAACGACCTCGTCGGCGTGATCACCGCGTCGCCCGTGGTGGCCGCGGTGCTCGAGGGCCCGAACGCGATCGCGGTCGTCCGCGCGATGGTCGGCTCGACTCGCCCGCACGAGGCCACCGAGGGCTCGATCCGCGGCGACTACGCGCTCGTCGCGACGGCATCGTCGAATACACCCGCGACATCGATCGCTGGATGACGGAAGACAAAGCTCCCAGCTAGCCGAGTAGGAGCAGAGCGGACGGTGGCGGGTGGCACGGCGCAGCGGGTCTCTCACGAAGCGCGGGTGCCTCGGGGACCCGCCCGCAGCGAACGATAGTGAGCTGCAAGGCGGGGAGGGTGCGCTGAGGGAGAGACCCGCGTAGCCGGGACAGGACCCGCCATCGCGCCGCGCGCCTACAGCGGGCGCAGTGCTCTCAGGAACTCGTCGGCGAACGAGGCGATCGGGCGCAGGAATCCGTCGGGTTGCAGTCCCCCAGCGAGCAGTGCGATGAAGATCACGGTTCCGACGATGCCCGCGACGGGGCGTGGCTCGAGAGTCCAGCGCTCGACGCCGCTTCCAAAGAGAGCGAGAACGGCGCGGAGCTGGCCAACGATGAGGAGCAGAGTCGCGAACACAAGCGCGGCCCCGGTTAGCGGAGCGAACTGGTAGGCGATGAGCTCCATGAAGAAGCGACCGGGGAATCCGAGCAGCGGCGGCGCGCCGATCAGCGCGAAGCCGCCGACGACGAACGCGAGTGCGGCGAGCGGGGCCTTCCGCGCCGTCGGACGCTCCGGCGCGCTTCGTCGCTCGAGCGTGCCGGCCGCGAGGAGCTGACCCGAGGCGGACGCGCCGGTCACGATCACGCTCGCGAGCGCGCCGATGATCCCGGGCCCGGAGAGGGTCGCGATGCCGACGAGTGCCGCGCCGAGATTCGAGATGACCGAGTAGACGACGAGCCGGCGCTGATCAGGCGCGCCGCTCGCGAGGAAGGCGCCCCCGACGGCCGATGTCAAACCGATGCCGTGCAGGAGGTCCTGCACCTTCACAACCTGGACGATCGCAGGCAGCAGCCCGGAGAGCGTCAGGATTTCGACGAATGCGATGAACGTGGTTGGGACCAGGACGCCGAAATACAGCGCCAGCGCCGCCGGAGGTACCTCGCCGGCGAGGAGCGCCGCGTGCGTGTGGAACGGGATCGCCGCGAGCAGGAGCGCGAAGGCGACGACGAGGACGACGACGAGGAGCACGAATGTGTTCGCGGGCTGATCGTGCGGAAGGCTCGCCGCGAGAGCGAGCGCGGCGATGCCCAGACATCCTCCCAGCGCGACAAAGCCGAAGTGTCGGGTGGCGGCCTCGACGGAGCGGTTGCGATGTACCTGGAACGTGAACGACCCGACGGGCACGAGAAGCCCGAGCACGAGGAGCCCGAAGATGGCGAGGGGCGCCGTGAGGATGAGCACGCCGAGCGATGTCGCACCGACCGCGAGCGCGGTGGGGAAGAAGTTGTAGGCGGGCTCGTCGAGCCAGACGTCGAGAACCAGAAGGAAAAGCGTGGCGAGGATGACGCCCGACGCGAGGCGGCCGAGGCCACTGGAACGCAGCTGCAGGTCGAGGATGGTTCCCGTCGTGTCGAGTGGGCTGAGGACCACCAGGGCGAATGCCACGACGATCGCCACAAGCGCGAACGGAGCGACGAGATTCAGACGCTTACGCAGCACGAACGCCCCGCACGCGGCGACCGCGAGCACGAGCGGCGCCGCCGCGATGGTCAATTCTCCCGGACCACGCGTTCGTTCACGATGAGAAACCCGCCTGCGAGCGCGATGACGACCTCGACCCAACCGAGTAACAGAGAGAGTCCGAGCTGTGGCACCGTGAGAAGACGAACGAGCAGCTCGACCCCGGTGATCATGAGGATCGCCCCGAGCGATCCGCGCACCGGCGTCTGGGCGGTGACCAGGATCGCGACGCCAGACGAGATGAGCCAGAACGCGGCGACCTGGGCCGTCACGCCGCTCGGGTCCTCGCCGATGAGCGGAACGCTGACGGCCGCGCTCGATGCGGTGCGCAATGTCGCGAAGCAGGCGGCCGTCGCCGCGGCCGCGACGATCGTCGCGAGCCACAGCCGCCAGCCGGGATCCTCTCCGTAGCTCCGGTCGCGGGCGGCGACGTACAGGATGCCGCAGGCGACCAACGCTCCGCAGCCTTCCACAGCAAGCTGCGTGACGGTGAGCTGCCCGGCGGTCATGACGTTCGCGGCGAGCGACACCCCGAGCAGGGCGACCGCCGAGTAGCGCAGCTGTCGCGATCCGTTTGCCGCGAGCGTCGCGAGCGCGACGATGCCGAGGGCGATCACTAGCGCGTCGACCAGACCAGGAGCGCGACGATGAGGACGGCAGCGAGCCACACACCGGCTCGCTGCTCGAAGACCGCGAATCCCGCCGAAGCCACCGTCACGGCTCGCTCGAGCGCCAGAAACGTTGTCACCCCGGCGGGCACCGGGTCGGCGGCCCAAACGAAGCGCTGCAGCCGTGCTGCGAGAGTGTCGAGGTCGGGGAGAAGCGGCCGCAGCATCCGAGCGGCGATCACGAGAATCGTCGCTGCCACGACCGTCCCGATCGCGACTACCGGGTCGATCGGTTCGAGTGGCCGGCCAAGGACGACGAGCGCATCGGGGATCGGAAGCGAGAGGAGGCTCGCTACGAGCGCCGTGCTGAAGAGCGCCGCGATCGCCGCGGCCATGTCGAGGCCAGGCGGCGCTTCTCCCTGCGCAAGACGGCGGCCGGCGTGCGCGAGCTCGAGGAAGAGCACGACCATGATGACGAGGACCGCCGCCACCGCGGTCGCTGGATCCGCGGCGGCTGCCGCGCCAGTCGCGAGACCGATGACACCGGTCACGGTCCACACGCTCGTCGCCATGATCGCGATGTAGGCGCGATGCGGCGGCATCCACACGCTTTCGAGAAGAGCGGCGAACGATGCGCTGACGAGGATGAAGAGACCGGCTGCGAGCGCGATCGGGGTCCCGACCGCGAACGCGATCCAGAGGGTCGCAAGCGTGACGTCATGGCGCGCGACCTCCCACTGCTCCGGCAGCGCGAGCGAGACGGCGGCCGCGTAGAGGACGGTGAGTGCCGCGGCCGCCAGCACGACGTAGCTCCAGTGAAGCTCGTCCCATCCCGCGAGCACCGCCGCGGCGACGATGGTCGTCACGATCGCGCGACGGGATGCGCGCCCGCGCGCGCGTGCGCGGAGGGCGAATGCGACGAGCACCAGACCGAGGAGGACGAGACGGGGCGCCAGCCCGACGAGCGGAAGAGGGAGGTTCGACAGATCGATGTCGGTGACGCCGAGAACGCGGAGCAGCACGATCGAGGCTGCGACGCCGGCCGGCATCGCAAGAAGACCGCGCAGCGGTTCGCGCTCCGCGGCAGCGAGCGCCTGGGCGGGTTGGTAGCGCCAGGGCACGAATGGGTACAACCCGGCGAAGAGGGCTGCGCCCGCGGTGGCCGCGAGCACCGCGCCAGGACTTATCACCGATGGCGAGATCGCGTCGAACGCGAGCGACGCTCCTCCCTGGCGGGCGATGAGCAGAGCGGCCACGACGAAACCCTGGATGCCGACGGCGAAGTAGGCCGCGATCCGCATCGCTGATGGCGCCGGCGCGACGAGGAGCGTCGCGAACGCGGTCACCGCGGCGAGGACGGCGATCGCCACGGCCGCGGCGACCAGATCGACCGTCACCACCACGGCGATGAAGACGAAGCCGATGGCAAGCGCTAGCGATGGGAGAAAGCGCGGAGAGGCCGCCGACCGGGCGTTGGCGAGGAGCGCCGCGGCGACATAAGCGGAGCCCGCGCCCACGCCGACCGCGGCGAGGCCGTCGAGACGGTAGGACGCTTGGATGGTCGGTCCGCCGGCGGCCGACCATTCCCAGAGCGCCCGACCCGCCGCGAGCGCAGGATCGCTGAATTGATAGAGAAGAAGGGGCGATATGGCACCTAAAGTGGCGACCAAGAGGGCGCTAGGCACGCGCCATGCCTGTGCGATGCGTCGCGGGGCGACGAGCAGCGCGACCAGCGACAGAGTGATCGCGGCCGCGAACAACGTGATTTCCGCTCGCACTATCACCCCGAGGTAAGGTAGCCGAGGTGGATCTAAGACTCCTCCCACAGCAGCAGCTCAAAGTCACGCCAAAGCAAATCGCGGCGAACTACATCCTTCAACTCAGCTCGCTCGAGCTGCAGGACGTCATCAACCAAGAGCTCCAGGAGAATCCCGCCCTGGACCTCGAGGAAGTTCAGGCCTGCCCGCTGTGTGGTCAGCCGCTCGCCGGCCGTGTCTGCCTCAACTGCTTCGGCACCGGCAAAGGGCCGTACAAGGGCAGCGAGGATCTCGAGACCGAGCCCCTCGAAGGGACGAGCCTCATGCAGCGCGACGAAGAAGAGGACGAGCTCGACCCGATCGTTCGCGCTGAGGCCGAGCAGACTCTCGCCGAGTACCTCTCGTGGAACACGCGCGTGCTTCTGCCGAAGCGACTGCACGCCGTGGCCGAATACATCATCGGCAACCTGAACGACTTCGGATATCTCGAGATGGCGCTCGAAGACGTCGCGAAGACGATGAAGGTGTCGCTCGCCGATGCGGCCGAGGTCCTCAAGACCATCCAAGGTATCGAGCCGTGGGGCATCGGGGCCCGCGACACGCGCGAATGCCTCCTGATCCAGATCGATCACCTTGCCGAGATCGGTGAGGAGGTACCGCCGCACGTCAGGCCGATCGTTGCTGACCATCTCCGCGAGCTCGGTGAGCACAAATTCGGCGACATCGCTCAGGCCCTGCGAATCAGCCGTGAGGACGTCCAACAGAACTGGGATTGGGTGAAACAGAGCCTCAATCCGTACCCCGCCCACGCGTTCGCGGCCGGTCCGGACGGCACGAGCATCGGCGGTCGCCAGGTTGCCCTGCGCCCTGATGTGATCATCGTTCGCAACGAGAAGGGCGACTTCGAGGTCGAGGTAATCGAGTCGCGGCGATTCTCGCTGCGGGTCAATCCGGTCTACCGGCAGCTCGTCGGACAGCTCCAGGCCGCGCGAAGCGCCGGCGCGGCCGCACCTGCCATGACGGACGACGAGCGCCAGCACATCCGCCAATACGTCACGCGGGCGAAGTTCTTTATCGACAACATCAACCAGCGGCGCCAGACGATCGGGCGGATCACCGACGTGATCGTCGACTGCCAGAAGGATTTCCTCGAGAAGGGCGTCCAGTCGCTCCGTCCGCTCACGCGTGCCGAGGTGGGTGAGCGCATCGGCATGCACGAGTCAACGGTGAGCCGCGCGACGGCCGGTAAGTTCGTGCTGCTCCCCGCAGGCGAAGTGATCCCGTTCTCGACGTTCTTCACGGCATCGCTCGGCGTGAAGGACGTGATCAAGAACATCATCGAAGCCGAGGACCGCTCTCGCCCGTACTCGGATCAGGAGATCGTCGAGAAGCTCCGCGAAGAGCACGGGATCCGCCTGGCGCGCCGCACCGTTGCCAAATACCGCGAAGAGCTTCAGATCCTTCCCGCGCGTCTTAGGAAGCGTTAGCTCTTAGCGCGACGGCCGCCGATCTCGCGTGCTCGCGGGTCCCTCCGGCGACCACGTAGGGTCGCCGGCCCCCACTGCGCCGCGAGACCGTCGTCCGCCGCGCTGTGAAGGGACCTGGCTGCCTAAGCTCGTGCGGGCTTTCTCTTCGGAGAATTCGGTTTCGGAGGTGGCGCGCCGAGCGTTTTGGAGATTTCGTCCACGGATGTCGACTCGATGTGGTAGCCGAAGGACGTCCGGCGCACGCCCGGCAGCTCCTTGCCGCGCATCGCGTCACGCAGGGCGTGCTCGCGCCAGCCGATCTTCGCAGCGAGCTCGGCCGTCGTCAGCCAGTCGCGGTCCTTGCTCTTCGTCTTCTCTGAGGCGTCAGCCTTCGGCTGGGACTTCGATGCTTTTTGCGGTGGCACAAGTCGAACTCTAGCCTGTTTGCGCCAGCCGACAGGCTGACCTAAAATGACCTCGAAGCGCTGCGGCCCCCTCCGTCGGGGCGGGCGCCTTTTTCTTGGCCTTTTCGCTTTGGGGGTCTCGTGGACGCATCGCCTCTTCTGTGGGTCGTGCCCCTATCTGGCGTTCTGGCAATCGCGGTCGCCGCCTACTTCGCGTACGACGTGCTGCGGTCGCCGACCGGAACACCCGAGATGCAGAAGGTCGCCGGGGCGATCTACGTGGCGGCGGTCGCGTTCATCAAACGGCAGTACCGGACCATTGCGCTCCTTGCCCTCGGCGGCATGGTCCTTATCGGCCTCGTCATCTATTTCTTCGAGTCGGCCCCGGGCGTTTCCGCCACGGAACTGGCGATCAAGACCTCGATCGCGTTCATCGTCGGCGCGGCATGCTCGATGGCCTCCGGCATCGTCGGCATGTTCGTCGCGGTGAAATCGAACCTGCGGACCGCGGCGGCGGCGCAGCACTCGGTCGCCGACGCGCTGCGCATCTCGCTTCGCGGCGGCGCCGTCTCCGGGATCCTCGTCGTCGGTCTCTCGCTGATCGGCGTGTTCGCCATGTTCATCGCCTACGGGGGATTCCAGCATCCCGACCAGGCGCCGTTCACGATCGTCGGATTCGGGTTCGGCGCGTCATTCGTCGCGCTTTTCGCCCAGCTCGGCGGCGGGATCTACACGAAGGCCGCCGACCTCGGCGCGGACCTCGTCGGTAAGATCGAAGCAGGCATACCCGAGGACGACCCGCGCAACGCCGCCGTGATCGCCGACCTGGTCGGCGACAACGTCGGCGACTGCGCCGGTCGTGGTGCGGACCTCTTCGAATCCACTGCGGCCGAGAACATAGGCGCGATGATCCTGGGCGTCGCGATCTACGCGGTGACGCAAAACCCCGCGTGGATCCTCTTCCCTCTAGTCGTGCGTGGCTTCGGCCTAATCGCCAGCATGATCGGCATCTTCACCGTGCGGGGGAGCGACACGAAGAGTCCGATGTCCTCGCTGAACCTCGGCTACTACATCACGATCGCGCTCTCGATCGCCGGTATGTTGCTCGTCACGCAGGTGATGCTCAACGAGAAGGGCGCCGGCTATTGGTTCTTCTTCGCGGGTGTAGTCGGGATCGTCACGAGCCTCGCGTTCGTCTTCATTACTCAGTACTACACGGCGGGGGATTGGCGACCCGTGAAGGAGATCGCGGAGGCCGCGAAGACGGGTCCGGCCACGACGATCATCTCCGGGATCGCGGTTGGCTTCGAGACCACCGCGGCGTCGGCCATAACCATCTCCATCGCGCTCTTCTTGTCGCATTTTTTCGGCGAGAAGTGGGGCGAAGCGACCGGTCTCCCACACGGCGGCATCTACGGCACCGCGGTCGCCACGATGGGAATGCTCATGAGCGCCGCATTCATCCTGGCCGAGGACACGTTCGGGCCGATTACGGACAACGCCGGCGGCGTCGCGTCGATGGCGCGCGCGTCTGCGGAGACCCGTGAGAGGACCGATCGGCTCGACGCGGTCGGGAACACCACAAAGGCACTCACCAAGGGATACGCCGTCGGTTCGGCCGCGCTCGCGGCTTTCCTGCTCTTCTCGGCGTACCTCGACAAGGTCGCGCAACTCACGGGTAAGCCGTTCAACTCCGTCGACCTCGCCAAGGTCGACGTGTTCCTTGGCGGATTCCTCGGGGCGATGCTCGTCTACCTCTTCTCGTCGCTCGCCATTCGCGCGGTCGGTCGCGCGGGCGCCGCGATCATCGAAGAGGTGCGGACGCAGTTCCGCGAGCATCCCGGGATCATGGCCGGCACCGAGGAGCCGAACTACGCGCGCGTCGTCGACATCACCACCGCGTCCGCGCTGCGCAACATGATCGCGCCCGGTCTGCTCGCCGTGCTCGCTCCGGTCGTCGTCGGCTACCTGCTCAAGGCCGAGGCCGAAGCTGCGCTGCTGATGGTCGGCACGATGGCCGGCGTGATCCTCGCGACCGTTCTCAACAACGGCGGTGGCGCATGGGACAACGCGAAGAAGTACATCGAGTCGGGCATGTTGAAGGACGAGAAGGGCAACGTTTTGGGCAAGGGCACGGCGGCGCATGCCGCCGCCGTTGTCGGCGACACCGTTGGAGATCCGTTCAAAGACACCGCCGGGCCGAGCCTGCACGTTCTCATCAAGCTATTGGCGACGATCACATTGGTGCTGGCGCCCCTCTTCGTCTAAGAGGAATCGTCGCGGCGGCGGCCGGACACCGCTTGCGGGTGGCACGGGCGAGCGGGTTGTGCGCGAGCCGCGGGTGCCCCGGGGACCCGCCACGCGGCATGAGCGAAGCGAATGCCGCGCAAGGTGGGGAGGGTGCGGCGAGCGCGCGGCCCCGAGCCCGGGACAGGACCCGCAAGCGGGGTGGGCTCAGGTAACCTCGCCGCGTGCCCGGGTCGATCGACTTCAATTCTGATCTTGGAGAGGGCGCCGGCACCGATGCGGCGCTCATGCCTTTGATAACGAGTGCGAACATCGCCTGCGGCGGGCACGCCGGCAACGAGAACACCATGCGCGCGACGATCGAGCTCGCGATCAAAAACAAGGTGGCGATCGGCGCGCATCCGGGCTATCCCGACCGCGAACGATTCGGGCGCGTACCTATGGATATCTCCGCGCGCGAGCTGATCGAGTCGATCCGGCGCCAGGTCGACTCGCTTGTCGCAGTCGCGTCGCGCATGGGCGCGCGTGTCACGCACGTCAAAGCCCACGGTGCCCTGTACAACCAGGGGGAACGCGACGCGACGACGGCGCGGAACATCATCTTCGGCATACAGGCCGCGACCAGCGGGCACGAGCTCGTGATCGTGGCGCCCCCGGGGTCGGCGATGGTCGATGAGGCGAGCGGGATGGGCATGAAGGTGGCACGCGAGGGTTTCCTTGATCGCGCGTACGAAGGCGACGGGACGCTTCAATCGCGCTCGATCGCCGGATCCGTCCTCACCGATCCCGCCGACGCCGTTCGGCAGGCGCTCTCGTTCGTCAAGGACGGCGGAGTCACCGCGGTCGATGGGACCTTCCTGAGGCTCGCGGTCGATACGCTCTGCGTGCATGGCGACACGCCCGGTGCGCCGGAGATCGCGCGCGCAGTGCGGGACGCGTTCGCCAAGGCGAAGGTAAAGGTCGCGCCGTTCCGGTCCTGAGCGACCCGCGCATCAGCGCTTTCGGCGACGGCGCGCTCCTCGTCGAGCTCGGCGACGAAATCGATGACGCGCTCGCGGCCCGCGCCCGCGCGCTCGCCGACGCATGGGACGCGCTGGGTGAAGGGCGTGCGGTCCCGGCGTATGCGTCGGTCGTGGTGCGCTTCGATCCGCTGCGTTTGGCGCCGGCGGCCGCGGAGGCGACGGCTCGACGGATGGCGAGGACCCCGGATCGCCTCCCGAGCGAACCGCTTCGCCAGATCGAGATCCCAACGCGTTACGACGGACCCGATCTCATCGAGACCGCGGAGCGCTCGAAGCTATCGGTCGAGGAGCTCATCGCGGTCCACTCCGGGCGCGAGTACCGCGCGTTCTTTCTCGGATTCCTCCCCGGATTTGCGTACTGCGGTGTTCTTGATCCGCGGATCGTGGCGCCGCGCCTGGTGCGCCCGCGCGAGCGGGTCCGCGCAGGATCCGTCGCCATCGCGGACGGTCAGACATCGGTGTATCCCTTCGACTCACCGGGCGGCTGGCGATTGATCGGGCGGACCGAGCTTCGTGTCTTTGACAGCGCCGGCGATTCGCCGGCGCTGATCCGTCCAGGCGATCGCGTCCGTTTCGTCGCGCGATGATGCGCATTGACGCAGCCGGATTGCGCGCGACCGTCCAGGATCGCGGCCGCTTCGGTCATCTTCGCGAGGGCGTGCCGCCGTCCGGTCCCGCCGACCCCTACGCGTTCGCCGCGGCGCAGGCACTTGTCGGCAACGAGGCCGGCGCCGCCGCCATCGAGATCGTCGGAGGCCCCTTCGTCTTCCGGTGCGATGACCCTCGCATCGTCGCCGTCACCGGACGCGACGTGGCTCTACGGGGCCGCGATCTCGTGCCGGGGTGGACCGCCGCGTTCGCTCGTCCGGGCGAGACGTTCAGCGTGGTCTGCGGCGAGCAGTCGCGATTCGCCTACCTCGCCGTCTCCGGTGGCATCGCAACCGAAACGATCCTTGGCAGCCGGTCGGCCTATTTGCCTGCCGGAATCGGCCGCCCGCTGCCCGCCGGAGAGGCCCTTCCGCTTGGGACAGCCCGCGTCGACGCGGAGCGGGCGGGAGCTTCCACGGTCAGTCCCGATTACGACACCGGACAGATACGCGCCATCACGGGTCCGCACGCGCAACGTTTCACCGATGAGGCCGAGTCTCTGTTCTTCAGCTCTGAATTCCGGGTCGAACCCGCGAGCGACCGCATGGGCAGTCGCCTGAGCGGTCCACGGATCACCGCGCGCGAGGGCGAGATCCTGACGTGCGGGATCGTCGCCGGTGCGGTGCAGATCCCGTCGGGCGGCGCGCCCATCGTTCTCCTCGCCGAGCATCAAGCGACGGGCGGCTACCCGGTCATCGCCACGGTGATCTCCGCCGACCTCGGGGTCGTCGCTCAGCGACTCCCTGGCGAACGCCTCCGTTTCGCGCGGGTCGATCGCGGTCTTGCGGTGGCCGCGCTCCGTGGTGCGCGCGCGGCGCTCGAGGCCATCGCGTGACGCAGTGCAACGAGCTCGAGCGCGGCCGCCATCGCCTCGGCACCCACGTTGTGCCCGGGGCTCGATCGTGCACGTGCCTGCTCGATGGTCTCGCACGTGAGGACGCCGAACGGTATCGCCACGGGCAACGATGCCGAAAGCTCCGCGAGGGATCGTGCGACGGCGTGGGCGAGGACGTCGAAATGTGCGGTCTCGCCCCTGATCAGACAGCCGAGCGGCACGACCGCGTCGAAACGCCCGGTGCGCGCGAGCATGGCGACCGCCGGTGGGAGCTCGAAGGAGCCGGCGACCTCGAACTCCTCGACTTTGGCGTCCGCCGCCAGCGCCGCTTGGACGGCGCCGTGGGCCAGCGCGCGCGTGATCTCATCGTTCCACCGTGCGCGGACGATGGCCACGCGCGCACCGCGGTACGCATTTTGAACCCGGGCCGCAGTCTTCCCAGGGGTCGACACTTGCCGCAATCTAGCCCACGGATGCAGCACCGCCTGGTGAGCGCATGACCGACGAAGTCGATCCGCGTCTCGTCGCGCTCGGCCTCGTGCCGGCTCCGTCGGCGACGCCCGGCACGCCGGACTGGGAAACAGCGGCACCACCGAAGCCCGCCGATTGGCAGACAGCGTCTCCGCCGAAGCCCACCGACTGGGTCATCCCGACCGCACCCACCGTTGCCCCGGCGCCGCCGCCGCCTCTTCCGCCTTCGCCGACGCCATCGGTGAGCATGCCGGCGCGCAAACCGCTGACCGTCGGCGATCTCTTCCCCGGAATGGGCAAGTTCAGCGGCACACCGTCACCCGAGGCGCCAGCGGCCCCACCACCCGCGCCGCCGACGTTCGCGCCGCCGACTTTCACGCCACCTCCGCAATCATTTGGCCCGCCCGCCCCACCGGCCCCGCCGCCTGCGCCGATCTACACCGCGCCGGTCGCGCCGGCGGCGCCCGAAGCGCCGCTCCGCGAGGCCCCGCCCCCTCTTCCTCCGCTCGCCGCGGCCAGGCCGACGCCGGTGAAGGCGGCGGTCGAGGCGCCCGCGATTCCGACGAAGAAAGAGAAGGCCGCGAAGCCGAAGAAGGAGAAGGAGGCGAAGGCCGCCAAGGCCACAAAGATCGCCAAACCGGTCGTCGCAAAACCGGAGAAAGTGAAGCCGGCGCCGAAGCCGCGATTCATTCTTCCACCGAGCGGCGTGCTCCTCCGCGGGCCGATCGTCATGGGTTATCCCGAGCAGAAGCTGCAGATCACGCTCGAGCAGCTCGGTTTCCGCATCAACTCGAAAGAGCCGATCGACGTGGCCTGGACCCACGTGCGCGATATCAAAACGCGGCGGGGCCGTGTCGTCGTGCGGACGAAGGGCCGGCCGGTCGCGTTCGGGATCCCAGTGGAAGGCGTCGCCGAGCCGACCCTCGCCGGACCTCTGGCGCGCGTCGTCAAGGAGGCCAGCGGCGGCAGTCTCGACCTTGCGGGTAGTTCCTTCCTCGAGCTCCAGAACGCGACCGATTCGTTGCGTGACCATTTCCATGACGAGGATGACCCGCTGGTGCCGACGGTCGTCGGACTTGTGTTCGGGCTCGCGGGACTCACCTTCACCGCGATCCTCCCCGACGCGCTCGCGATCGCAACGCGCAGCGCGATCGCGCCGGGGACGTATCTGCTGGATTACCCACTGGCGGGCTTCGACCCGCGGGTTCTCGCCGCGGCTTTCGCGGCGGGCGCCATGCTGGCGGCTGGGATCGTTCGCGTCGCCATGGGCAAGGCGGCGACCGGCTGGGCCCGCGGGACGCTACGCGGCTGGCACGAGGCGGGACGCAGGCCGGTCGTTCTCGCGCGTCGCGCCCTCGCGGCGATCGTGCTGAATCCGGCCATTGCCGCCGCAGTGCTTCTTGCCGGGGTCGTCCTCACCCTGCCGAGCCTGCGGGTTCAAACGGTCATCGACGAGAGCGGCTTCCACATGATGACGCCGTTCCCGCTCTTCGACGACAACCGCGCGTGGTCGACGGTCACTGACGTGACGGTGATCGACGCTCCGACGACCCAGCACTTCGAGGGGGTCGCTGTTGTGTTCACGTTTAAGGACAAGGGTCCGCTGTCGACCCTCGACGGCCGCCTTCGCGGCGGCAGCGACAGACAGCTCGTCACGAGCGCCGAGAAGTGGCGCGCGGAGCACGCTGCTCCCTAGCTTTCGCGATCGATGACCGTGAGCATATGGCCGAGCTTGTTCCGTTTCGTGGCGAGGTACCCGCGATTCGTCGCGCGTGGCGGGACCTCGATGGGGATGCGTTCGACCACCTCGAGGCCGTAGAGCGGAACGAGCTTCTGCGGATTGTTGGTGAGGATCCTCGCCCGGCGCACGCCAAGATCAAGGAGGATCTGCACGCCGACACCGCGCTCGCGCTCGTCCGCTTTGAACCCCAGGCGCTCGTTCGCTTCGACGGTGTCGAGTCCCTGATCCTGCAGGGCGTATGCGCGGAGCTTGTTCATGAGTCCGATCCCGCGGCCCTCCTGGCGTAGATAGAGAAGGACGCCGCGGCCTTCCTGGGCGATCCGACGGAGGGCCATGTCGAGCTGCTCGCCGCAATCGCAGCGGACAGAGTGGAACGTGTCGCCGGTGAGGCACTCGTCGTGCACGCGGACCAGTACAGGCTCCCCGCTCGCAACGTCGCCCATCGTGAGCGCAACGTGCTCGGCCTCGGTGTTGCCGACCTTCGCGCGGTAACCGTGGACCGTGAACTCGCCGTACTCCGTCGGGAGCTTCGCCGTGGCCACGCGTTCGACGAGGCGCTCCTGGGCCATGCGATGGGCGATGAGGTCCTTCACCGTGATCAGGCGGAGGCCGTGACGCCTGGCAAAGCGCTTGAGCTCCGGCATCCGCGACATCGACCCGTCCGGGTTGGTGATCTCGCAGATGACTCCGACCGGGGAGAGCCCGGCCAGTCGGCAGAGATCGACGGCGGCCTCGGTCTGACCCGCGCGCACCAGGACGCCTCCGTCGCGCGCCTGGAGGGGGAAGATGTGCCCGGGCTTCACGACATCGTGGGCTTTCGTCTTTGGGTCGGCGAGGACCGTGATGGTCCGCGCACGGTCTGCTGCGCTGATCCCCGTCGTCACTCCCTCGCGCGCGTCGACGCTCACCGTGAAGGCGGTGCCGAGCCGCGCCTCGTTGCGCGAGACCATCTGCGGAAGGTCGAGCTCCTGGAGTCGCTCGGCGGTCATGGGCACGCAGATCACACCGCTTGCGTATTTGCGGATGAACGCGACGGCCTCAGGAGTTACGAGCTCGGCCGCCATCGTGAGGTCGCCTTCGTTCTCACGGTCCTCGTCGTCTACGACGATGACCATCTTTCCGCGGCGAATGTCCTCGATGGCTTCGGGGACCGAGGCGAACGGACCGGCCGGCGCAACCACTCTCGGTCGCTTCGGAAGCGCGCGCGTCACTTTGCCCACGCTCTCAAGTCTAGAGAGCCGGTCACGCCCTTTTGAGGAGACGCTCGACGTACTTCGCCAGCACATCCGTCTCGACGTTGACGAGATCGCCGGGCACGAGCGCGCCCAGGGTCGTCCGCTCCGCGGTGTGGGGGATGAGCGCGATCTCGAAGAAGGTCTTGCCCAGCCCGGCGATGGTGAGCGATACGCCGTCCAGGGTGATGAACCCCTTCATGACGATGTAGCGGGCGAGGCCTTTCGGCAGCGCGAAGCGCAGTCGTGCTGCGCTGCCGCCCTCGTCGCGGCGAGCCACAAGCTTCGACGTCGCGTCGACATGTCCCTGCACGAAATGTCCCCCGAGCGCGGTCGTCGGCGTCGCCGCGGACTCGAGGTTCACGCGAGTTCCGCGCATCGCACGTCCGAGTGTCGTCCGCGCGAGAGTCTCGGCGACGAGGTCGACGGCGAAACCGTGCGTGTCTCGCTCCACGACGGTGAGGCACGCGCCGGCGATGTTGACGCTCGCGTCGATGCCGAGATCCTGCGCGACGGCCGACGACGAGATCTCGAGTCGCATGCCCGACGCGTTCGGCCCTGCGTGGCGGACGGTCCCGATCTCTTGGACGATGCCGGTGAACATCTAGTCAAGGGCTCCTTCCAACGCGAGGTCGTTGCCGAGCCTTCGCACGCGCAGGTCGCGCAGATCGCTCGCTTTCGGGACGCCCTCGAGCGCCGGCGGCCCGTCCCCGCCCGCGATGGGCGAGAGGAGGAGCAGCACGCGATCGGCGAGACCTCCACGCACGAGCGCGCCGGCGATGTGCGGCCCGGCCTCGCTCATCACGGTGTTCACGCCGTGCTCTCCGAGCCAGCGCAGCACGGCGCCGAGATCCAGACCTCCGTCGGCGCGCGGAGCGGTGACGAGCAGCACCCCGGCTTCGCGAAGCTTGTTCGTGCGACGAACGTCGGCATCGCGCGCGACGAAGATGACCGTCCGCTGCGGATCCTTCGCGCGCACGACCTTCGCGGCGGGCGGCGTACGCGCATCCGCGTCGACGATCACCCGCAGCGGATCGCGTCCTTTGACCTCGCGAACCGTGAGCGCCGGGTCGTCGGCCAGGACGGTGCCGATCCCGACGAGCACCGCGTCATTGCGGTCGCGGAGACGGTGGACCTCGCGTTGCGCGGGTTTCCCAGACAGATAGCGCCGCCCCGGAACGGCCACGCGGCCATCGACCGTGACGGCGAGCTTGACCAGCACGGAGGGTCGTCCGCGTTTGATGCGCGACACGAATCCCGCGTTCAGGCGCTCGGCCTCGTCTTTGAGGAGGCCCTCCTCCACATCGACCCCCGCGGCCCGCAGCCCGCGGATCCCTTTGCCGTCGGTGCGCGGATCCGGGTCGCGCATCGCGACGACGACGCGTTCGATCCCGGCCTCGCGGATCGCATCGACGCACGGCGGCGTGCGGCCGTGGTGCGCGCATGGCTCGAGGTTGGTGTAGAGCGTCCCACCGCGCGCGGCGTCGCCCGCTTTGCGAAGCGCGTTGACTTCGGCGTGCGCCTCACCCGCCGCGTGGTGATAGCCCTCGCCGACGATGGTCCCGTCCCGCACGACGATCGATCCCACGAGCGGGTTCGGGCTGGTCCGGCCCGCGGCGCGCGTGGCGAGACGCAACGCCCGGCGCATGTAGGTGCGGTCGGAATCGGTCACGGCTGCTAGTCTGCGGCCCTCGTGACCGTGCTGAAGATGCCGAGCGCTGCGAATCCAGGGTACGAGCTCCTCCAGTCCGCCCTTTCGCAGCTCGAGGGCGCCGCGAAGGCCCTCAATCTCGATCCCGGGATGCACCGCTTTCTCCAGCAGCCGGAGCGCACGCTCATCGTCGCGCTGCCGGTGACGATGGACGACGGTCGCCTCGAGGTGTTCACGGGCTACCGCGTCCAGCACTCGACCGGTCGTGGCCCGGGCAAGGGCGGGATCCGCTTCCACCCGTCGGTCACGCTCGAGGAGGTACAGGGGCTCGCCATGCTCATGACGTTCAAGTGCGCGGTGACCGATCTTCCCCTCGGGGGCGCCAAGGGCGGTGTGGCCGTCGATCCACGGAAGCTCTCGAGGAACGAGGTCCAACGCCTCACAAAGCGCTACACGGCCGCGATCCTTCCGATCATCGGGCCGGAGCAGGACATTCCCGCACCGGACGTGAACACCGACGAGCAGACCATGGCGTGGATCGTCGACACCGTGACGATGATGACCGGCAAGCATTCTCCCGAGGTCGTCACCGGCAAGCCGGTCGAGCTCGGCGGATCGCGCGGCCGGACCGAGGCGACGGGCCGCGGGGTCGCGTTCGTCGCGCTCGAGGTCCTTCGTCGTGAGGGGAAGGATCCTGCCGACACTCGCGTCGCGATCCAGGGCTTCGGCAACGTCGGCAGCGTCACCGCGAAGTCGCTCGCCGCCGCAGGGTGCCGGATCGTCGCGATCTCCGACGTGAGCGGCGGCTACTCCGCACCGGACGGCATTGACATCGCGCGGGCGATCGAGCACGTGCGCCGCAACCCGGCGCGAACGCTCGACGGCCTTGCCGGCGTGACGCGGATCTCGAACGCGGAGCTGCTCGCGATGGACGTCGACGTGCTGGTGCCCGCGGCGCTCGAAGGGCAGATCAACCGCGAGAACGCCCACGAGATTCGCGCCCGGATCATCGTCGAGGGCGCGAACGGACCGGTGACCGCAGACGCGGACCGGCTCCTCGCGGAGCGCGGCGTGCTGATCGTGCCTGACATCCTCGCGAACGCGGGCGGCGTGGTGGTGAGCTACTTCGAGTGGGTGCAGAGCCGCGCGCAGTTCTACTGGGAGCTCGAAGAGGTCGAGAAGCGGCTGGAGATCTACATGCGCCGCGCGATGGAGCTCGTGCTCGCGAAAGCGAAGGCCTACGACTCGCCGCTGCGCGAGGCCGCCTTCATCGTCGCGGTCGAGCGAGTCGCGAGTGCGATCACAAAGCGAGGCATCTTCCCCTAGCACTACGTGCGCGCCGCGACGTTGTCCGCGTACGCATAACCACCTCGATGTAACGCCCATGCCTGTAGACACCGGCAGTACAGTCGGCACGCGTGCGCGCGTGCTGGGGAAGGGAATGCAAATGGGTATTCGTCTATCTGCGCGTTTCATTCGCTACGCAATCGTTGGCGTTCTCGGCATCGTGATTGGAGGGACGGGCGGGATCTTCGCGAGTGCCTTGATCCCGGACTCCAGCGGCGTCATCCACGGGTGCTATCAACGCGCGACCGGAGTACTGCGAGTCGTCGGAGACCCAGTTGAGTGCCACGGCTCCGAGACCGCGATCTGGTGGAACCAGATCGGACCGCAAGGTCCGACCGGGGCTATCGGTGCAACCGGCGCAACCGGGGCCACGGGCGCTACAGGCGCGACCGGAGAGAGCGGTGCCACCGGCGCAGCAGGATCTCCAGGAGCGAACGGTCAAAACGGCGCGACGGGAGCGACCGGTGCGACCGGACCGGCGGGCCCTGGCGTCTCATCGCTGAACTCGCTGAACGGCATTCCCTGCGGGACCGACGGCACCGGAACAACGCGGATCGCCTACTCCGCTGGGACCGTTGCGATCTTCTGTGATCCGGCGGCGGCCGAGGGCGGACCGCCGGTCTACACGGGCGTGA
>WNGC01000129.1_pt1 | contig 38157 bp, 32 predicted proteins | sample 5400051 | NCBI WGS metagenome assembly WNGC01 (sample SAMN13153368, study PRJNA577476) | soil metagenome | isolation source: 20 cm soil or saprolite under grassland replicate 2 | place: USA:California | collected 2016-06-15
ACGCTCGGTGTGGGGATTCTCGTGATCGTCGCGGGCCTCGGGGCGACCTTCGCCCTCGCGCGAGCGACCGATGTCTCGCAATACGCCCTGAACATCGTGACGCTCATCGGCCTCGGCGTCGCGATCGACTACTCCCTCTTCATCGTGAGTCGCTTCCGCGAGGAGCTCGCCCACGGCAGGAACGTCGAAGACGCCGTCGGCATCGCGCTCGGGACGGCCGGTCGGGCGATCCTGTTCTCGGGCATCACGGTCGCAATCGGTCTCGCGGGGATGCTCTTCTACCCGGGCACGTTCCTCGTGTCGCTCGGCGTCACCGGCTCGCTCGTCGTCGCGGCGGCGGTCCTCTACGCGCTGACGTTCCTGCCTGCTCTCCTTTCGATCTTCGGGCCGCGCGTCGGAGCGTGGCGGCTTCCGCTGCCTCGTGGCCGAGCCGGTTCCGGCGTCTGGCACTCGATCGCGACCACGGTGATGCGACGCCCGCTCCTCGTGCTCGTACCGACGATCGCGCTGATCGCGATCGCGGCGTCGCCGTTCGCGCAGCTTCGTCTCGCTTCGGCCGACGCGACGATCCTCCCGCCGACGATCGAGTCACGGCGCGGCTACGACATCCTCGTGAACGAGTTCCCCGGCCAGGACCAATCGACGATCACGGTCGTCGCGCGATTCCCCGACGATCCACTGAGTCACCGCCCCGCTCTGGACGACCTCCGCGCTCGTCTCGCAGCCCTTCCGAACGTGCTGCGCGTGGACATGCCGCTCAGCCCCACCGGTCCGCACATCGCGCTTCTCTCCGTGCGGACCGCGAGCACCGCGCAGAGTGACGCCGCTCGGGCCATCGTGCGGGCCGCGCGCGCCCAGGCCCTGGACGGCGGGATCGTCCTCGTCACCGGACAGACGGCCTTCGACGTCGACACGGTGGACTACCTCGTCGAACACACCCCGATCGCGGTCGGCTTCGTCACGCTCACGACGATGCTCGCGCTGTTCCTCCTGCTGGGGTCCGTCGTGCTTCCGCTCAAAGCCGTCGCGATGAACGCGCTCTCGGTCAGCGCGTCATTCGGCGCGCTCGTGTGGATCATTCAGCAGGGCCATCTCGCGAATGTCCTGAACTTCACGCCGCAGTCGATCGAGCCCAGCCTTCCGGTGATCATGTTCTGCATCATGTTCGGGCTCTCAATGGACTACGAGGTGTTCCTCCTCTCGCGCATCCAGGAGGAATACCGGCGCACCGGCGACAACGTCGCCGCGGTCGCGATGGGTCTCGAGCGGAGCGGCAGGCTCATCACCGGGGCAGCGGCGATCATGGTCGGCGTTTTCATCGCGTTCGCGCTCGCCGACGTCGTGATCATCAAGTCCGTCGGCATCGGACTCACCATCGCCGTACTCCTCGATGCGACGATCGTCCGAGCTCTCGTCGTCCCCGCCACGATGCGCCTCCTCGGCCGCGCGAACTGGTGGGCTCCGTGGCGGCTCGGGCGCGGTCTGCACCTCGAACCTGCGGGCGCGACCATTGACGTGTGAGAGGCGGCCTGAAGGACAGACATCCGATTCTTCTCGGCTCGACGAATCCCGGCAAGCTTCGCGAGTACCGCGAGATACTCGGCGGCCTCGATCTCGAGCTCGTATCGCCTGACGATCTCAGTCCGATTCCGGCCGAGCCCGACGAGGATGCGGCAAGCTTTGCCGAGAACGCGTCGTCAAAGGCGCGCGGCTACGCCGCCGCGAGCGGTTTGCAAACGATCGCCGATGATTCGGGTCTCGAGGTCTTTGCGCTGCGCGGCGCGCCGGGCGTGCGCAGCCGGCGGTTTTTCGGCGAGGACGCGAGCGCCGAGGAACGGAACGCGAAGCTCCTCGCGCTTCTCGATGGCGTCACCGATCGGTCCGCTCGGTTCGTCTGCGTGACCGCGCTCGCGTCACCGGACGGGCACGTCGAGCTGTTCGAGGGCGAGGTGCACGGCGAGATCGCGGAAGCGCCCCGCGGCGAAGCGGGGTTCGGCTACGACCCGGTGTTCATAATCGCCGGAGACGGCCGCACGATGGCCGAGCTCCCGTCCGAGGAGAAGCATCGGGTCTCGCACCGCGGTCTCGCCGGCGCGAAGCTGCGCGCCCGGCTCGCGGGCGGATCGTGACCCGCGCCGCAGCGATCCACCGCATCGAGTACCTGGCTCTCGTTCTCTTTCTGGTCGGCGCCGCGATCGCGGCGAAGGACCAGCTCACCTGGACCTTCTGGCTTTTTCTTCTCGCGCCCGATCTCTTTGGCCTCGTACCGGCCTCGCTCATGGGAAAAGCGCAGGCACGCGGATATCTCCCGCCGCGCGGAGTCTGGCTATACAACGTGTGGCACACGTTCACGCCGCCGCTCCTCATCGGTATCGTGCTCGCGCTGCTCATCCCGTTCGGGAGCCCGTGGCCGCTCCTCGGTTGGCTGCTACACATCTCTGTCGATCGCTTTCTCGGATTCGGCCTTCGCGCCGAGGACGGAGGGCAGGCGGTCTTCTAGCGGCTGAGCGCGACCCGGAGTCCTGCGACGTCACGATGGAACATGTCGTCCGCGACGGGCTTGCGGTGCGGATCCGGCTGCATCAGGCCTTTCGCGGGTTGGCCCGGGCTGTCGTCGGTCACATAGCGGGGAACGATGTGGGTGTGCAGGTGCGGCACGGTGTTGCCCAGCATCTCGAAGTTGAGCTTCGCGGGCCGGTAATGCGCCTCGAGCGCGCGCGCGACCTTCAGCACCTCGCGCAGGTACGTCGTCGCGTCCGCGTCGCTCAGCTCGGTGAGGTCGGCGATATGACCACCGCGCCAGATGACGATCGTGTAGCCGGGCTGGCCGATGTCGCCGCGAACGAGATACGCGTCCGAGACGCGGCCCGTGAAGACCCGTGCGTTTCCGTAGGTCTCGTCCGGGCGGCCCTCGGCGCACATCGGGCAGCCCTTGCCTGCCTTGCGCTCGTCCCAATCGGCGTCCCAGGTGCGTTTCACGTCGGCAACGGTAACGTCCCGGCGTCGTAGACGAGGTTTCCGTCCAGGGTGCGTGCCGCGCCCCAGAGCACGTGCGGCTCGCTCTTCCCTGGTGCGAACAGATGTGTGACTTGCCAACCGTCGACGGTGAGGCGGTCCGCGATCAGTCTGCGATGGCAACGCCACCAGAGCGTCTCGGCGCACATGAACGCCGTGCGTGATTGGCGCGCGTGCGACACGAGGCGCTCGTAGCCGCGCGCGAACTCGTCGGTGCTCATGTGATCGGCATACCCGCGGAACGCGCGGACCCGGAGTGCGCGGTGCGGTGAATCCTCGCGCGCCTCGCGACGGCCTCCCAGTTCCGGCAGGTGCTCGTAACCGATCCCGACGTCGCCGAGCGCGGCCGCGAGAGCCTGGGCGCCGAACTGCGGGTGGCGCCTAGAGCCTGGCTGTGACCGAACGTCGACGAGCGTCTGGATATCGGGGCCGCGTAGCGTCGCGATGAGCTCCTCGAGGGGGCGGGCGCCGTGGCCGACCGACCAAATGTCCACGAAATCAGTGTGGAAGATCGTGGATGCGTGGGGCCTACCATTCGATTGCTTGATCCTCCGCGGTTCCAGCCTGTCAGGGGAGCGTCCACTCAGCACTAGAAGACAGCTGCTGCTCCGAACGCTAGGCACAGGCGCGGCCCTTGTCGGCGGGAGCGCGCTCGCGGCGTGCGCGCGACTCTCAAGCGCAGCAGAGAAGGAGCCGCCGCCGTCCGAGACAACGACTCTGCGCATCGTGATGCCTCCCGAGTGCGATCCCGGGGTCTTGCTTGCGCGGGATGACCTCTACAAGGAAGGAATCACGAACGTCACCTACGTCTCGACGAACTTCACCACGAGACAGTGGCTGACGGACGACCTTGCCGACGTTGCGCTGGCACATCCCGAGTTCATGGTCGCCACGCTCAACGCTGGAGTACCTCTCACAATCCTGGCAGGACTGCACACCGCCTGCCTCGAGCTCTGGGTGGATCGCAGCATCACCAGCTTCAGCGGCCTTCGTGGCCGAAGGATCTCCGTACGCGTTGCGGACCTGACCGATCAGTTCTACGCGTTCTTCGCGACGATCCTCGCTTGGATCGGCATCGACCCGCTCAGGGACGTGCACTTCGTCGAAGCGGGACTAGATAACTACCCCGGAATGATCAACGCGTTCAAACAGGGTCGCGCGGACGCTGTGCTCGCCGGAGGCGTCGAGGGACCCAGATTGAGACAGATCAAGCCGCTGCCGGGTCACGTTCTCCTCGACACGATGATCGCAAAACCATGGTCGCAATACGAGTGCTGCCATCTTGTCGCGAATCGCGACTGGGCACTGCGTAACCCGGCGGCGACCCAGCGGGTCACCCGGGCGATCATTCGCGCCACGGATAGGGCGGCGAAAGATCACCCGCGCGCGGCGCACGACGCTGTCGCAAGCGGCAACGCGGGAACGAGCGGCTATTTCCAAGACGAAACCCTCGTGACGCAGGCGATGGACATGTGCACCTACAACTGGCGGACCGCCGAGCCAGAGGAGACTCTGCGGTTCTTCAGTCTTCGGCTGGCTGAAGCGAACCTGATCAAGCGGACACCGGAGGAGCTCATCGGCCTCGGGGCGAATTTTGCCTACATGCGGCAGCTGCGCAGCGAGCTGTAGTCGTGACCGCGCTCGATCCGTTCGTCCGCTCGCTCGCGCGTATTCGCGCGCCCATCCAGGCGAAGCTCCTTGTAATGCTCGGCGTGCTTGCTGCGTTGCTCATCGCCCTTGGTGTCATCGGTTTGGTCGTTCTGGGCCAGTCGAACACGCGGGCCGAGCGGCTCGTCGAGCTCCAGCGTCGCACCGCCACATATACCGACGTACGCGTGGAAACGACCACCCAGCAGTACAGGCTCGCGACAGCGCTGGAGGCGCCCGAGCCTGCGAACATCGAGGCGGCGGTCGAGCAGATCTTTCTCACGGGTTACTACATCGATCGGCTCCAGTACGTTGACCGGCAGGAGACCGACCTCGTCGCGAGCGTAGTCAGCACGCAAGCCGCGTTCGCAGACGCGACGACACGCACGCTCGATCTCCTGCGCGCCAACCGTTCTCTGGACGCGGAACGGGTGCAAGCGACGGAGGTCTCTCCCCTTGCCGACCGGCTCGCCCTGCTGACGGACGATCTTGTCAACCTAGCCAAAGCCGAGGTCGCCCAGAGTGTCGGCGACACTCGTGATGCTTACGCTCGGTCGCAGTTCATTGTCCTCGGCTTCGCGGGTGCGAGTCTTCTCCTCGCGCTGCTGTTCGGCCTCGCGATCGCCCTCTCGATCCTCGGTCCACTCCGCGCGATCGGCGCACGGGTCGAGCGCATCGCTGAGGGCGACTTCATCGGGCAGCTTCGCGTTGAGAATCGCGACGAGCTCGGGACCCTCGCAGCGAACGTCGACCGCATGGGTGCCCAGCTCGGAGTTCTCTATCAGCAGCTCGGCGCGCGTGCGGCCGATGACGAGCGGTTGCGGCTCGCGCGCGATCTCCACGATCTGCTCGGTAACAGCCTGTCGCTCATCACCATAAAGAGCCAGCTCGCTCGTCGGTTACTCCCGCCCGGCGATGACTCGCGCGCCGCGAACGAGGTGGCCGATATCGAGCGCGTGGCCCGCGAATCGCTCCAAGACGTGCGGCGCGCGGTCGACGGGTACCGGCAGCCGAGCTTCGTCACCGCACTCGCGGGCGCACGCGAGGCACTCGCCGCTGCGGGCATCGACAGCACGATCGACGTGACGGCGGAGTCCCTGCCGACCGCGGTCGATGCGACGTTCGCCTGGGCCGTGCGCGAGGGGGTCACGAACGTGATCCGGCACAGCCGGGCGGAGACATGCTCGATCCGGCTGACACGCGAATCGCGTGAGGCGAACCTCGAGATTACGGACAACGGCCCGTTGGCCGCCACGACCGCCCCCGGGAATGGGCTGCGCGGCCTCCAGGAGCGGGTTGCGGAGCGCGGGGGCCACGCTGCTGCCGGTCCCCTGCCCGATGGCGGCTTCCGGGTATTCGTGTCGGTCCCGCTGTGACACCGACCATCCGCGTCCTGCTCGCGGAGGATCAGACCATGGTCCGTGGGGCCCTGAAGGCTCTGCTCAGCTTGGAGAGCGACATCGCCGTGGTGGCCGACGTCGGCCGAGGCGATCAGGTCGTGGAAGCCGCGATCGCATCCCGTCCGGATGTCGCGCTTCTCGACGTCGAGATGCCTGGGATCGACGGGCTTGTTGCGGCCCGCGCGCTGCGTGATGCGCTGCCGTCGTGCCGATCGCTGATCCTGACCACATTCGCTCGACCGGGGCTCGTTCGGCGCGCGATCGAGAGCGGAGCCCACGGTTACCTTTTGAAGGACGCGCCGGACTACGAGCTCGCGCGCGCGATCCGCCGCTGCGCGGCCGGTCAGTCCGTCTTCGAGCCGTCGCTCGCGATCGAAGCGCTCGCCGAAGGCGCGAGCCCGCTCTCTGCGCGGGAGTGCGAGGTGCTCGCGGAGTCAGCACGCGGCGGCGCCATCGCGGAGATCGCCACTGCAATGTCGCTCTCCGAGGGAACCGTCCGCAATCACCTTTCGACCGTGATCCAAAAGCTCAGCGCTCGGAATCGGGCGGACGCCGCCCGCATCGCCCGCGAAAAGGGATGGCTCTGACGCTCTCGGCGTGACGGATGTCAGGCCCAGATCAAGACGGGCGTGACTTCCGCGAGCGTCGCTCCTGCCCGAGTGTGCGTGGCAGAAGCGGCGCGATCCGGAACCCTGTGCCGTTTCAAAATAAAGGAGACGCACAGATGCGTTCCATGCTTCGCGTTCTCAGCGCACTCGCGCTTGTCGTCGCACTCACCGTCATCACCGGGCCTTCCGCGTCAGCCGCGTCCGCACGTGGTACCGAGACACAAAGCAGAGCCGATGGCGGAAAAGGATCGGGCGACGTCGTACTCACCTACACGAAGTGGTTCGCTCCGGCCTATCCGACCATGCAGGGCGTCGTCGGAGGCGATATCGAAGGAACCTTCGGCGGGGCGGTTCTCACACGCACAGTGCTTCCGACGGTCGTGCTCCTCGAGGCCCGCTACGAGATCATCGCCAATAAGCCATCGCACTCGTTCACCGCGCTGATCGCGGGATCGCTCGACAGGGCGACGGGCATGGCAGTGCTCGACGGTACCGTCACGGCAGGGTGGCTGACCGGCAAAGCGGTGCACGTGGAATTCCAGGTGATCGCCTGCACGCAAGCGGCCGACCACACCTGTTTCCAGGGCACCATCCGGGTGATCAAAGCCTCACACACCGACGACGACAACGACGACTGACGCGAGCGATCCAACAACGACTCGGCCGCAGCTCGATTCGGGCTGCGGTCGAGTCACGTTTCTCTCGTAAGTGATGTGAAAGACTTCCGACGTGAGCGAGGTCGCGATCCGTCCGGTCAGCCCCGAACAACACGACGCGGTCATGCACTACTTCGACATGGTCGCGTACGCGGACAACCCCAACTGGTCGAGGTGCTTCTGCATGGAGCGGCTCGTCGACGACTATCCATCGCGGACCAAAGAGCAGAATCGCGCATCGCGCAGCGAGCTCCTGCGCTCCGCGAAGGCGAACGGCCTGGTCGCATACCGACTCGGTCGTGTCGTCGGCTGGTGCCACGCGGCGGCGAAGTCGGAGCTCAAGAGCGTTCCCGGCGAGGCCGCGAGCGACATTGGCGCCATCGTGTGCTTCGTCGTCGCTCCCGATCAGCGCCGCCAGGGCATCGCGACGCAGCTGCTTGAAAGAGCAATCGAGCATCTCCGGTCGCGCGGCATGAAGACGGCCGAGGCGTATCCGTGGGCGGGAGAGGTCGAGCCTTCGCGGTGGATCTGGTCGCAGTACGTCGGTCCGCTATCGATGTACCAAAAGGCCGGCTTCGAAATCGCGGAAACCCACGATAACTTCTGTATCGTTCGCAAGAAGCTGTGAACGGCCGGGTCATCTCGCTCCAGGTCCGCACGGAAAAGCACGGGACGCCGACGCCTGTCGGCGAGGCCGTCGGACACGTCGGTGGTGGCATCGAAGGTGACGTTCACGCGCACCGCACGACTCGCGCGGTGCTCGTCGTCGACCGGGCAACTCTCGATGCGCTGCGCTTGGGCGCCGGCGATCTTCGCGAGGAGATCACGATCGAGGGCCTGCCCGACGTGACCAACCTGCCCGTCGATACCGAGATCCGCATCGGCGGCGTGACGCTCCGGGTCAACGGGCCGTGCGAGCCGTGCACCCACATTGGTGAGCTGCTCGGGGTTCCCAATCCTGAGGAGTTCCGGCAATCGCTTCTGGGACGGCGGGGTGTGCTCTGCACCGTCGCGCTTGTTTCGGGACCGGTCCGCGTCGGCGATCCGGTCGAGGTGCTCGTCCCAGCCTAGGTCAGCACCAAAACACGACCCTTAGAGCGCTGTTTCGCAACCTTTTTCTCCCATAACCTCACTCCCGTGAGCGTCCGCACCGCCTCGTCCGCAGCAGCAGCGTCGGAGGACGAGGCCTAGTCGCGACCGCTCACACGGCGAAGCGACGAAGGCCTCCCGAGAGCGGGAGGCTTCTTCATTAGATGGGAGGAAACGTGGCGAGCGAGCACGATGCCTGTGCGCTGGTCGCGGTAGCGCGAAAGGACGCGCGGCCCACGCGCGCGGTCCTCGAGCTCGTGCTCGGCGGCATGGCCGCGCTCGCGCATCGCTCCGGTGTCGTCGACGGCGAAGGCGATGGCGCGGGCGTTCTGACCGACATCCCCCGCGCGCTGTGGGCGCAGGCGCTCGACCGCGCGGGTCACGACGAGAGCGCCGTGGAGCTGGAGCGATTCGCCGTCGGTCATTTCTTCTACGACGATCCGGCCGACGTCGCCACGATCGTCACGATCCTCGGCCGTCGGGGCATCGAGACGCTCATCGTCCGCGCGGAGACGACGGATGAGGCGGCGCTCGGTCCGCGCGGACGCACCGAGGCTCCGCTGTTCCTGCAGCTGGCGCTCCTCGCGCCGCGCGGCGCCGCTCTCGGATCGCGCGCGCTCTACGAGGCCGGCGTCGACATCGAGCGAGCGACGACGGCCACGGTGGTGAGCCTCTCGCGCCATACCGCCGTGTACAAGCTCCGCGGGGCAGGCCACCAGCTCACGTCCTACTTCGCCGACCTCGCCGATCCGCTCTTCGCCACGTCTGTCGCGTTCGGCCATAACCGCTACGCGACGAACACGTCGACGAGCTTCACGCGCGTGCAGCCCTTCCCGGTCTTCGCTCACAACGGCGAGATCAACACCATCAGCCGTCTGCGAGAGGAAGCGCGCGCGCTCGGCCTGCCGCTCTCGCGCGACGGCAGTGATTCGCAGGACGTCGACGCGGCAATCCGGGCGCTCGTGATCCGTCACGGACTCACGGCGGTCGAGGCGATCGAGCTCCTCTTCCCGCCGATCGTCAACGAGATGAAGCGGATGACCGCCGAGCTTCAGGACGCGTACGTCCAGGGCCGTGCGGCGATCGGGCCGCTCGCACAGGGACCCGCGGGCATCCTCGTCCGCGTCGGCGACACGTGCGTCTTCGGCGTCGACGCGCTCGGGCTGCGACCGCTGTGGCACGTCGAGACCGAGGACGAGCACGTCTTCGCGAGCGAGCGCGGATTCGTCCCGCTCGAGCGCTACGTGAGCGACCCCGTCCCCCTCGCGCCGGGCGAGCGCGTCGCGCTCCGGCGCGACAGAGGATGGCGCCTCCTCGATCAGGGCGCCGTTCGCGAGCGCTTTCTTACCGCACGTCGCCTGCGGGGCGTCGCGATGAATGGCCTTCGCTCGCACCTGGCCTGCGGCGGGCCGGCCGAGCCAATCGCCGCCGCGAAGCGCTGGGAGATCGGGACTCCGCCGGACCAGATCGACGACGTGTCCGTCCGCCGCGAGCGGCAGTTCGCTGCGCTCGGCTTCGAGCCCGACGACCTGAAGATGGCCGCGTTCATGATCGAGACCGGCAACGAGCCGATCGGCTCACTCGGTTACGACGGACCGCTCGCGGCCCTCGCGCCGCGCGCGAATCTCGCGGATCACCTCCACGAGACGGTGGCGGTCGTGACGAATCCGGCGATCGACCGCGAGCGCGAGATCGAGCACTTCTCCACCCGTGTCCTGCTCGGTCCGCGGCCCGCGCCGCAGGCCCACGACTCGCGGCGGTGGATCGAGCTCGCGACACCGCTGCTCCTCGGCGGCCACCCCGCCTGGACCGGCCTGCGGAGTGACGACTTCCGCGCCCTCGCGCGCCAAAAAGGCACGTGGCTGGTCGACGACGTGATCGCTCGGTTCACAGCGGATGCGAGAATCCCGCCGGTCTTCCTCGAGGCCGATCGCGATTGGGAGGAGCACCCGCGCGATGCCCTGGCTCGGCTCGGCGCGGCTGCCGCGCGCGGCGTGCGCGCGGGCGCGCAGCTCGTCGTCGTCCGCGACCAGGGCGTTCTCAGCGAGGGCCGCGCGTGGCTCGACCCGCACCTCGTGATCGCGGCGGCGCATCGCGCGCTCGTCGCGCAGCCTTCGCTTCGCCGGGACTGCGCGCTCGTGGTCTCCGCGGGAAGCATCCGCAACCTCCACGACGTGATGGTCGCGCTGGCGCTCGGCGCGGATGCGGTGAACCCGTACCTCCTGCTGGAGTACGCGATCGCCACCGCCGACCCCGATGCGCTCGGCAATCTCCTCGAGGCGCTCCGCAAGGGGATCGAGAAGGTCATGTCGACCCTGGGGGTCCACGAGCTCCGCGGTTACGGCCGGCAGCTCTCGGCCGTGGGCCTCGCGCCCGAGGTCGCGCGCTTCGCCGGTCTCGAGACGTTCTGCGCCAGCGATGAGAGCGGGCTCAGCTGGGACCGCATCGCCGACGAGGGCTTCGCGCGCGCGTCGATGCTCCGCGAGCGTCGCGACGCGCGGCTCGAGCCGGCTTTCCGGATCTGGCCGCGGGCCTGGAAGTCGGCGCTCGCGGTCGCCAACGGCGAGGCGCCATACGCGACGTACGCCGAGAAGCTGCGGGACCTCGAGACGCTGCATCCGGTGTCACTACGCCACCTGCTTGATTTCGTGCCGCCCGGCGCGGCTTCGCCCCCGGCCGAGCCCCCGTCGACGGATACCTCGGCGGGCGAGCACGCTGGTCCCTTCTACATCTCGTCGATGTCCTTCGGGTCGCAGGGCGAGACCGCGTACCGCGCGTACGCGGAAGCGATGGCGCGCCTCGATCTGCTCTGCATCAACGGCGAAGGCGGAGAGCTCCCCGATCTCATCGGGCGTTACCCGCGGAACCGCGGCCAGCAGATCGCTTCGGGGCGGTTCGGCGTCTCCGCGCTGCTCGCGAACTCGTCGAACTACCTCGAGATCAAGATCGGGCAGGGCGCGAAACCCGGGGAGGGCGGTCATCTGCCGGCGCGAAAGGTTTCGAAGAAGGTCGCGCTCGCACGCAACGCACAACCGGGCATCGACCTCATCTCGCCTTCGAACAATCACGACATCTACTCGATCGAGGATCTTGCGCAGGTCGTGCACGAGCTCAAGACCGTGAATCCGCGCGCGCGTGTGTCGGTGAAGGTTCCGGTCGTGCCGGACATCGGCGTGATCGCGGTCGGGATCGCCAAGGCCGGAGCCGACATCGTGACGCTGTCGGGCTACGACGGCGGCACGGGCGCGGCGCGCCAGCACGCGCTCCGGCGAGCGGGACTGCCCGTGGAGATCGGTGTCGCACAGGCCCATCGCGCGCTGGTGGCGTCGGGGCTCCGCGATGTCGTCGAAATCTGGTGCGACGGCGGCATGAAGAGCGCGCTCGATATCGCGAAGATGCTGTGCCTGGGCGCCGACCGCGTCGGCTTCGGCACGCTCGCGATGGTTGCTATCGGCTGCACGATCTGCCGCGGTTGCCAGCTCGATACCTGCCACGTCGGCATCGCCACGCAGCTGGAGTCGGTGGCCGAGGCGACCGACCGAGGCGTCAAGCGATTCGAGCCGCGCGAATTCGAGCGCGCCGTCGACAATCTGTGTCGCTTCTTCAGCGCACTCCGAGTGGAGCTCGCGCGAATCGCCACTCAGCTCGGCGTCAGCACGACCACCGATCTGATCGGACGGACCGATCTGCTGGCGCAGGCGCGCGGCCTCGATCGTGTGGATCTACGCGAGCTGTTGGAACCGGTCACGTGGACGCCGCCGGGCCGGCGCGAGGTGCGCGTCGTCGCCGGGGTGGTCGCGGTCGAGGAGGCAGGCGAAGAGGAGCGAACGCTTCGGGCCGCCGACCGCTTCGTCGCCACGGACGCGTCGGGCGAGCTCGCGCGCCTGCGGATCGCGGGCGCGAGCGTGGCCGACATCGCGTCGAGTTATCGCGAGGGCTCGGTGGCTGGAAACGGCTTCGCGGCGTACGCCACCGACGGGGTCGCGCTCACGTTGCGCGGCGGAGCCCAGGACGGGGCCGTGAAAACGGCGCTCGGTGGGGCCGTGACGATCCTCAAGGCGCGGAACGCCGCCGGCCGGTTCGTGGACGGATCGGTCGGCAAATGCTTCGGCTACGGCGCGCAGCGCGGCAGGTTCCTCGTGCAAGGCGGAGCCGACGCTCGTGCCGCGATCCGTCTCTCTGGTGCCCAGGTCGTCTTCGGCGGCGACCTCCGCGGGTTCGCGTTCGAGTACATGACGGGCGGTACCGCGGTCGTTCTCGGCGACCCGGGTCGCTGGATCTGCTCGGGTATGAGCGGCGGCGTCGTCTACCTGCGCCACGACCCGGCGCGCGGGCTCGACGATGCGGCGCTGCGCGATCGGTTCGCGAAAGGAGCGAAGGTCCACATGCGGCCAGCGCGCGACGATGATCTTCCTGCACTTCGCGAGCTGATCGACGCGTACGCGGACGCGCTGCGCGATAGCGACCAGCCCGAGGCGGCCGACTACGTACGCGCTCTTCTCGACGATCCCGCCGCGCATTTCCGAGCAGTTCGACCCGGAGCCGACATCACGGATCAGACCGTCTCGACCGAGTAGCCCTTCGCCTGCGGGATCGAGCCTCAGGACGACCCGCACGCGCGAGCACCGCCGGGGTCTTCCTCGCTCGGCCCCTCGTGGGATCGCAATGGACCACCGGCCAGGGGCCGCTCGCTCAGAAGACCCCGACGCTGCTCGAGCCCCCGTCTGCCGCCCTAGTCTCGCTTCCTCATGAGTCTGTTTGCTCTTGGTCTCGTCCTTGTGTCTGCTGTTTTTCATGCGACGTGGAATCTTCTCGCGAAGCGCGCGGGAGCCGACACGCCGTTTCTGTTTCTCGCATACATCGTCGGCGCGATCGTGTTCGCGCCGTTCGCCGTCGCGATCCTCGTCATCGCGCGTCCGCAGCTTGGTTGGCCTGCGCTCGTGTTCATCGCCGTCGCAGTGGGTCTGCAGACGCTTTACTTCGCGACGCTCACCGCGGGCTACCGCGCCGGGGATCTATCGCTCGTGTATCCCATCGCGCGGGCGAGCGGTCCCCTCCTTGCGACGATCGGCGCGATCGCGATCTTCGGCGAGCGCCCGACCGCGGTCGCGATCGCCGGAGCCCTTGCGATCGTGGCCGGCGCCTTCATCCTCACCGGCGATCCCCGGGCGCTCCGTCGCGACGGGGCGGGCCGGGCGGTCGGCTTCGCGCTCGCGACAGGCGCGGTCATTGCCCTCTACACACTTTGGGATAAGACGGCCGTCGCGGTCGCCTTGATCCCGCCTCTCCTCTATGACTGGTCGACCGTCGTGGGTCAGGCGATCGTGGTCACGCCCGTTGCTCTGCGGCAGCGCGATGCGGTCCGTGACGCGTGGGCGAGCCACCGATGGGAGGTCATCGGCGTGGGGGTACTGAGCCGTCTCGCGTACATCCTCGTCCTCACCGCGCTCGTCGTCAGTCCGGTCTCGTATGTCGCGCCCGCGCGTGAGATCGGCATTCTCATCGGCGCGATGCTGGGTGCGCGCGTGCTCGCTGAGGGCCACGTTATGCGTCGGGGTATCGGCGCGGCCGCAATGGTCGTTGGCATCCTCGCGCTGGCCATTGGTTGAAAAGTGACAGATGTGACGCGTGTGGTCTTTGGCGATCGCTCCTAGTATCCGCAGCGATGCGACTCCTCCGCCTCCTAGCTCTCGTCGCGCTGATCCTCGCGCTCACCCCGGCACCGGCCGCGGCCGCTGATATCCGCAGTGGACAGGACATCACGATCGGTACGACCGAGACGATCGAGGATGACCTCTATGCCTTCGGCACGAACATCGCGATCAACGGGACCATCCACGGTGACCTGATCGCGGGCGGCAGCAATATCAGCGTCGACGGCAACGTGACCGGAGACGTGATCGCAGGCGGAAACAGTGTGGTGATCCGAGGGCAGGTGGGCGGCAGCGTGCGCGCTGCCGGAAACACCGTCGTGCTCGACGGAAAAGTGGCGAACGATCTCGTCGTCGGCGGAAACGAGTTGACCATCCAAAGCAACGGGCGAGTTGGACGTGACGTCATCGTCGGCGCGACGAACGCCACGATCAGCGGTCAGATCGGCCGCGATCTGCAAGCGGGCGGCAGCAACGTGAAGATCGACGGGAGCGTCGGTGGCAACGTCACGGCGACCGTCGATAGGCTGCAGATCACCGATCGCGGGACCGTCGGCGGATCGCTCAAATACACGAGCAAGAACGAAGCGCAGATCGCGAACCCGTCATCGGTGAAGGGGTCGGTCGAGCGGCAGACTCCCGACAACGGTCGCGCGCCGATCTTCACAGGAACGGCGGCACTCGTCGTGGAATGGCTCAAGGGCCTCATCGGTCTCCTGATCCTTGGCATCCTCGTCGTGTTCTTCTTCCCCGGCTTCTCACGCCGCGCGGGCGAGGCCCTTGTGCATTCGCCATGGCTGACGCTGGCCATCGGCGCGCTCGTGCTCGTCGGCTTGCCGATCCTCTCGATCGTCTTCTTCGCGGTCGGCGCCTTGATCGGCGGGTGGTGGATCGGGTTCGTGGTGCTCGCGCTGTTCGTCGTCGTCCTCGCGCTGAGCATCCCCATCGCCGCGGTCGGAGTCGGTGGGGCGCTTCTCCGGGTCGCGCGGCGTCCGGTGCCGGTGTGGCTGGCCCTCTTCATCGGGCTCGTGGCGCTGCTTCTCGTCGCGCTCGTCCCGATCCTCGGCGGTGTTGTGATCTTCTGCGCACTGCTCTTCGGCATGGGCGCCACGACGATCGCGGTCGTGGGTGGCCGGCGCGCGGAGGCCATCCCCGCCTGACCGCAGGGAACCGCGGCCGCTCGCGGTTGTATTTCGGTTGATGGTGCGCAGCCCCCACCGAATCATCGTGCTGGCGCTCGCTTTCCTCCTTGCCGCATGCACGGCGCAAGTCGCCGCTCCGCGGCGGAGCGACTCGCCCTCCACCAGCGCAGATCCCACGGCCACCCCGCGCCCCACGAACGCGGCGAATGACGTCGTCTATCTGCGATCCGTCGGCCCGGGCGGGGTCGCGAACATCCTGGCGATCGACGCGCGCACGGGCGCGACGCTTCGCACGCTCCCCGACGGATCGGTCTCGCTCGACCGCTCGACGCTCTTGGCGACGGAGGAAGCGAACGGCGCCACGAAGACGCTCGTGCGCCGGTTCGAGCTCGCCTCCGGACGCGAGCTCGGCTCGTACACGCTGGATGGGACGTATCACGCGCTGTGGACCGATAGTGGGCAGACGGCGCTCTCGCGTGACGGTCATCACCTCGCCCTGTCGATCTCCCCCTATCAGGCAGGAGGTGATTGGGTCACAGGCTTCAGGGTCGTCGATGCCGATACCGGCGCGACCGAGGCGACGCTCGACCTCAAGGGCCAGTCCACGTACGGCTTCGTCGCGATGTCGCCGGACGGCCGCTCCCTTTTCCTGAATCAGTTCGGCGAGGGCGCGACCGCAATACGCGTCTTCGATGTTCCTTCGAGCACGCTCCTGCCGGCAGCCGCAATCACCGGCGTACAAAAGCAGGGCGGCTTCCGCCCGCCTCCGGTCTTCTCGCGGGACGGGCGCTGGATGTTCAGCCTCGACGCCGGCGCAGCGAGCAGCTGCACCTCCTGGGACGGTCCGAAGTGCACTCCGAAGCTGGAGGAGCAACCGTACGTGTACGCGCTCGACCTGGTCTCGCGGCGAATGCTGACCGCTCCGCTCCCGATCGAGCAGCGATCGACCGACTTCGAGAAGTACCTGCTCTGGTCGGTCGCGGTCGCACCGGATGGGGCCACCGTGTACGCGATCAATCCCGCGCTCGGCGTGATCGACGAGATCGACGCGCGTCAGATGACTATGCGTCGCACATCGTCGATCACCGTGAGCCGCGCGGATGACGGGATGCTGGCGGCGATCGGTCGCTTCTTCTTCCCGATTGCGAGCGCGAAGCGCTACATCACCGGTGGCGCGCTCCTTTCCCCGAGCTCCGATCGGATCTACGCGGCCGGATACAAGGGAATCGCGGTGGTCAATGCCGCGGATCTCTCATCGCGCGCGGTGTGGCAGAGTGACGGCGAGTTCGACGCGCTCGCGCTCAGCGCGGACGGTGAGAGGCTCTACGCGGTGAGCAACGCCAACGGCAAGATCGCGATCATCGCGACGCGCGACGGCACCAACCTCGGCCAGCTCAAGATCCCCGCGTACGGCCAGACGATCGTCCGTATCGACAGCGCGCGGTAACGCCCTCAGTCGGTAGCATGGCCGTGGTGCCCGCCACGGCCCTGATCCCCATTCCCGCCAAAGTCACGCCGCGATCGGGATCGTTCGCCCTCGGCGCGACGACGTCGATCGTGGCCGGCGCCGAACTGCACGGTCTCGCCGAGCTCCTCCGGGACCAACTCCGTCCCGCGACCGGCCTGCCGATACCGGTGGGCTCCGGAACCGGCTCACGGATCGCGCTCGCCCTCGACCCCTCGCTCGGAGGTCTTGGCGAGGAGGGCTATCGGCTCACGGTCACTCCTGACGAGGTTGCGATCCGCGCGTCCAAACCCGCCGGGATCCGCCACGGCTCGCAGACATTGCGCCAGCTGCTTCCGCCAGAGATCTACCGGCGCGCCCCGGTCGCGGGACCGTCCTGGGCGATACCGGCTCTCGAGATCCAGGATCGGCCGAGCTTCGCCTGGCGCGGGAGCCATCTCGACGTCGGTCGCCACTTCATGCCAAAGGAATTCGTTCTCAAACACCTCGACCTCCTCGCGATGCACAAGTTCAACGTCTTCCACTGGCACCTCACCGAGGACCAGGGCTGGCGCATCGAAATCAAGAAGTATCCGAAGCTGACCGCCGTGGGCGCGTTTCGCAAAGACTCGATGACCGCGCCGCGAACGCACGATCCCGAGCAGCGGAAATTCAGCGGAAAGCCGCACGGCGGTTTTTACACACAGGCCGACGTGCGCGAGGTGGTGAGCTACGCGGCGGAGCGCGGGATCACCGTCGTGCCGGAGATCGAGATGCCGGGGCACGCCATGGCCGCGATCGCCGCGTACCCCGAGCTCGGCAACACCGGAACGCCCATCGAAGTCCTGACGTACTGGGGCATCACCGACCACGTCCTCGGCGTCACCGACAACGTGCTCCGCTTCTTCGAAGATGTCCTCGACGAGGTCCTCGAGCTGTTCCCGTCGAAGTTCATTCACGTCGGTGGGGACGAGTGCCCGAAAACCGAGTGGCGTAACACGCCGTCGGCACAAGAGCGCATGAAGAAGGAAGGGCTCAAGAACGAGGACGAGCTGCAGTCGTGGTTCATCCGCCATTTCGATTCATGGCTGGACAAGCGCGGGCGCCGTCTCGTCGGATGGGACGAGATACTCGAAGGCGGTCTCGCGCCCGGTGCCACGGTGATGAGCTGGCGCGGCGAGGTGGGCGGGATCGCGGCCGCCAAGTCCGGCCACGACGTCGTGATGGCGCCGAACAAGCCCACATACATGGACTACTCACAGACGGAGCTTCCGACCGAGCCGCCGGGGATCGGCGGCTACAACTCGCTCGAGGCGGTTTATGCCTATCGGCCCGTCCCGAAGGAGCTCTCCGCCGAGGAAGCGAAACACGTGCTCGGTACGCAGGGACAGATCTGGACCGAGTACATGCCCGATCCCAAGCGCGTCGAGTACATGGCCTGGCCGCGTCTCATCGCGCTCGCGGAGGTCGCATGGTCACCAGAAGAGACGCGGAACTGGGACGACTTCCAGAAGCGCCTCGCGCCGCACCTCGACCGCCTCGCGATACTCGACGTGAACTACCGCGGTCGGTTCAATCCGCCGGACTGAGCTGTCCGTGGGGCCCCTACCCCATCAGGGGCCTAAACTCCCCTCGCTACGCAGGGGGAGGTCCGTGATGCTCGTTCAACGTCGCCGTCTATGTGTCCTTCCGACGCTCGCGCTCGTGGGAGCGCTCCTCGTCTCAGCGTGTACAGGAGCGGCTCAACCCGGCGCGTCGGCCGCGGGCTCAGCGTCGGGCGCGCCCGTTGCGGGTGGGACTGTCACGATCCCGATCGGCGCCGACCCAACACTCAACCCGTGGAGCCCGAATGCGTTCGTCGAATCGCTGTTCATCAACCGCGCGATCTTTGACGGGCTGACGAAGCCGGGCAAGGACCTCGCGCCCGCACCGGACCTCGCTGAGAGCTGGACGGTCGCGCCCGACGGCCTCAGCTGGACATTCAAGCTGCGAAGCGGGGTGAAGTGGAGCGACGGCACTCCGTTCTCCGCCGACGATGTCGTCTTCACGTTCAACGATGTCGTGCTCAAGCCCGATCTCGGCGCGCAGAACCGCGCGAGCTACGCGGCCGTGAAGAGCGTGACCGCCGTTGATCCGAACACCGTGCGTTTCGACCTGTCGCGCAAGTTCGCGGCGCTCGCGTCGTTCCTCGCTTACAACGCGGGCGTCCTTCCGAAGCACGTGCTCTCGGCCAACCCGCTGACGACCACATCGTTCAACAAAGGCGTCCCGGTGAGCACCGGCCCGTTCAAGGTCGAGAAGTACACCTCCGGGCAGAGCGTCTCGCTCATCCGCAACGACAACTACTTCGGTCCGAAGGCGTACCTCGACAAGGTCGTCTTCACGGTCGTACCGGACCCGAACACGCAGATCGCACAAGCTCTTTCCGGTGACATCAGCATCATGATCCTGGACAACAAGGCCGCCGTTGATCGCGTGAAGACCGCGAACGGCCTCACCGTGGTCTCACGACCGCTCGTCCAGTACTACTGGCTCGCTCTCAATCAGACCGACCAGCGCTTCACAGATGTGCGCGTGCGTCAGGCATTCGTGTACGCGATCGATCGGCAGGCGATCATCAAATCGGTCGAGTTCGGCTACGGCTCCATCGCGAATTCGCCGATCACCCCCGCACTCTCCGCGTACTACGACCCATCGCTCGCCTCGAAGTACCCGTACGACCAGACGAAGGCCAAGGACCTCCTCGCCCAGGCCGGGTGGACGCCCGGGCCCGACGGAATCCTCCAGAAGGACGGCCAGCCGTTCAAGTTCACGATGGACGTCGGGCAGCGCGGCGTGCTCGAGCCGGTGAACGCGCTCATCCAGCAAGATCTGAAGAAGGTCGGCGTCGCCGCCGAGCTGAACACGATGGAATGGAACAGCTACATCCAGAAAGACGTCGTTCGCCGCGAGTACAGCGCGACGGTGAACTGGTGGACGTACCCGTCCGATCCCGACGTGTTCCCGTACTACCACTCCAGCGCGGCCGGCAAGGGCTTCAACATCCCGGGCTACCAGGACGCCAAGCTCGATGACCTACTCGTGCAGGGCCAGAGCGCGAGCGATCTCGAGTCACGCAAGGCCGTCTACAAGCAGCTGCAGGCCTACACCTCGGAGACGCTGCCGTACCTCTTCCTGTGGTACCCGCAGGAGATCGATGTCATCAGCACGTCGCTGAAGGGCGTTCCCGAGCTCGGTCTGCGCGATGCGATGCACTACCTGGGCGAATGGTGGTTGGCTAAGAAGTAGCTCGCTTCCTTCTTCAGCGCGTCGCCTTGGGGGCGCTCGTGATCGTCTTCGCGAGCGCCCTCACGTTCTTCTTCGTGAATCTCGCACCCGGCGGTCCCGCCTCGATCATGCGGTTCGACGTATCGCCCGAGCAGCGGGAGGCGCTCATCCGGCTCATGGGTCTCGACCGGCCCGTGCCGCAGCGCTATGTCGAATGGCTCGCGGGCGCTCTGCGCGGCGATCTGGGGACGTCACTTCTCACGAACGAGCCGGTCACCGCGCGGATCGCCGACCGTCTCCCGAACACGCTGACGCTCGCCGGGTCCGCGCTGCTCATCTCCATCGTCCTGGGAATTCCCATCGGCGTCGTGCAGGCGATGCGCCGCGGAAAAGCGAGCGACCACCTGCTGAGCCTCGTGTCCGCGATCGGCCTATCCGTCCCGGTCTTCTGGCTCGGCATCGTCCTCATCCTCGTCTTCGCGGTATCGCTGCACGTCCTCCCCTCTGCGGGTGTGACCTCGGTCTCCTCGGACACGCTCGCCGACCGGCTCGCGCATCTGGTGCTCCCGGCGGTCGCGCTCGCCACGACGATCCTGCCGACGGTCGCGCGCTTCACGCGCTCGTCGATGATCGAAGTGCTGCACGAGGATTACGTGCGCACCGCGACGTCGAAGGGGCTCAGACCGAGCACGGTCATGACGCGTCATGCGCTGCGTAACGCGCTGATCCCGGTGGTCAGCGCGATCGGCGCGCTCGTGCCACGCCTTATCGGAGGCACCGTGGTGACGGAATTTGTGTTCGGGTGGCCGGGCATGGGGCGCCTCGCGCTCGAGGCGGCGCAGGGCCGGGATTATCCCCTCGTCACCGGGCTCACCGTGGTGGTCGCCGCGATCGCCGTGGTGGCGAGTCTTCTCGTCGACCTCGCCTACACCCGGATCGATCCACGGGTGCGCCTCCCATGAACCGCCTTGGGCTCGCGGCGCTCGTCGTCCTTGCGACAGTCGCGGTCCTCGCGGTCGTGGGTCCGCTGTTCTGGACCATCGCACCCGAGACGACCGACGCACTGCACGGCCTCGCGGGTCCGAGCGCCGTGCACCCGCTCGGCACCGACGAGCTCGGCCGCGACATGCTGAGTCGCCTCCTTCACGGGAGCCGCGTGACCCTCCTCGTCGGTCTCGCGGCGATGCTGGCGGCGATCTCGATCGGGGTCCTGGTCGGCGCGGTCGCCGGCTTCAAAGGCGGCTGGATCGACGGCGCGCTGATGCGCTTCACCGACGCGATGCTCGCGGTGCCCGCGTTCTTCTTCATCCTCGTCGTGATCACCGTGCTCGGGACCGGCGTGGGGACGCTCATCTTCGTCATCGGGGCGCTTTCGTGGATGCCGGTGGCGCGGGTCGTGTACGGCGAGACCCTTCGCTGGAAGACCGCGGAGTTCGTCGTCGCGGCCGAGTCGCTCGGCGTCGCCGGGCCACGGCTTCTTCTGCGCCACATCCTTCCGCAGGCCATCCCCTCCCTCATCGTCTCGGCCACGCTGGGTGTCGCGTTCGCGATCCTTACCGAGTCGGCGCTGAGCTACCTCGGCCTGGGCGTGCAGCCGCCGCTGCCCTCGTGGGGCAACATGCTGCAGCGCGCGCAGCTCTACGTGTTCACCGCACCGGCGCTCGCGATATATCCGGGGCTCGCGATCACCATCGTCGTGCTCGCGTTCAACTTTCTCGGCGACGGGCTTCGGGACGCGCTCGACCCCCGGCGCCGTCGCTAATATCGGGCGGCACCACACGCAGGGGAGGACACGATGAAGACGACCGACGTAGGAAAGCGCACGAAGTACGAGGGCTACAAGAGCTTCGACTATCTCGAGCCGGGGACCGACTACCGGGAATTCAAGCTCGCGAAGGAGCTCGACCGCGTGCCCTCACGCAAGGTCGAGGTGAACGATTCGCAAGAGGAGCGCGTGTGGCGTCTCCTGGACCAGAACCTCGCGGTTTCGCTGCACGATCACTGCTTCATCGTTCCCGAGGACTTCGGAGATCTCGCCGAGTACCGCCGTCAGGGTCGTGACTTCACCGGATACGCCGGCATGGCGCAGTCCGGCCTCGATGCCGTATTCGACTGCCTCATGGACGGCACGGCCACCATCACGTCGAAGGCCGGTTGGAAGTGGGACGACATCGTCTACGACCTCGGGATGCGCATGGGTGACATCGCTCACCAGGAGTTCGTCATCCGGGGCGAGTCGCTAGACGACGTCAAGCGCGCCAAGGAGAACGGACAGATCGCGTTCATCGCGTCCCTGGAGGCGGCGACGGCCATTGAGAACGAGGTCGATCGGCTGGACATCCTGTACGGGCTTGGGATCCGGTCGTCGGGCATCGCGTACAGCGAGGCCAACACGCTCGGGAGCGGACTTCGAGAGGCCCGCGACGGCGGCCTCACCGAGTTCGGCCGCCAGGCGGTGCGCCGCATGAACAAGCTCGGCATCGCCATCGACATCTCGCACTCCGGCGATCAGACCTCGCTCGATACGATCGAGGCGAGCGACAAACCGATCTTCGCAACGCACGCCGGCGCGCGGGGTCTCTGGAACACGAAGCGGATGAAACCCGACGAAGTGCTCAAGGCGCTCGCGGCGAAGGGCGGGGTGATCGGCATCGAAGCCGCGCCGCACACGACCCTCACGAAGAAGCACCCGAAGCACAACATCGAGAGCTTCATGGAGCACTTCGAGTACTGCGCGGACCTCATGGGAATCGATCACGTCGCGTTCGGCCCGGACACGCTCTTCGGCGACCACGTCGGACTGCATCACTACTTCGCGAAGCAGCTGTCGATCAGCGCGGCGCGGGGTCAGGTGCAGTTCGACGAAGTCGAGTTCGTCGACGGGATCGAGAACCCGGCCGAGGCATTCCCGAACATCGTTCGCTGGATGGTGAAGCACGAGTACTCCGACGGCGACATCGCGAAGGCCATCGGCGGGAACGTGATGCGCGTGCTCGAGGAGGCCTGGTTCCGCTAGGGCTTCGGCGCGAGCTTCTTTCCACGCGTGACGGTGTAACCGCGGGCCTCGCGATCGAGGCCGCGTCCCCGCTCGCCGAGCTTCTGCGCGACGACCTCGCGGTGCTGCTCGGTGCGGTTGCCGCCGAACTTGAACTTGGCGCGGACGTCGGTGACCGTGAGGCGCAGCCCGCGGATCGCGCCGAACTGCTTGGCATACCGGTTCTCGCCGGGCTCGACGGGGGCGTGCTTGCCTTCGGGCTGGAAATGAGCGAGCTGGCGCTCGAGTATTTTCGCGAGGGCGGCATCGTCGTCGATCGGCTCGACGTCGCATGCGAGCTGGACCGCGGCGTAGTAGCTCGTGGGTACTCCGTACTCGTCCTGGTTCCAGTGCCCCGGGATGTACGTGTATGCGCCGAACACTGAGAGCAGCGCGCGCGGTCGCTCTTCAATCGCCTTCCACACGGGGTTGATGCGAGCGAGATGGAGCAGCACGGTCTTGTCGCCGTCCCAGATGAAATGCGTGGGCACGACGATCGGAAGATCCCGTGTGGGCGCGCCGGGGACGATGAAGTCGCCGAAGTCGTGTGTCTTGAGGAAGTCGCGCCACTCCGCGTCGGTGAGCGGTTCGTCGTGTCTGTGAATCAGCATCGGGTGAATGATGAACTGTCGGGGCGGAGAGATTTGAACTCTCGACTTCTTGGTCCCAGACCAAGCGCGCTACCGGACTGCGCCACGCCCCGAACGACTGATGGTGCGGAGCACGTGGCAGTTGCCGCATACGAGCTCGCATTTCTGTAGCTCCGCGATCGTAATTGTACGCGAGCGACTACCCACCATCTCGCTGATGGAGCCGACCTTTTGGTAGCCAGGTAGGTGATCCCAGTGCATCACAAACACCGGGAATACCTGCCCACAATCTGCGCAGGGCACACCCTCTTTGAGTGCGGCCATCCATGCCCGCGCCTCCAACATCCGTGCACGCTGGCGGACTCGCCGCGCCGCCTTTCCGCGCTCCTGGTAGTAGCGGCGGTCGTAAGCCCGACGACATTCGCGACAGTAGGAGAACTGTCCAGTGCGGGAGTTGTGAAATTCGCTCAGTGCTTTCCACAGACCGCACATCACGCACCGCCTGAACGCCACCTGGCCGGAGACAATTGGGTCGTCCTGACCTCTCTCATCCACCGGAAGCTGCCCAATTCCCCCAGCCAGCGCGCGCGAATGTCCGGATCGCGTGGCAGTTCGTGCACACGAGTTCGCACTTGGCTATTTCGTCGAGGATCTCGTCACGCGAGCGGGCCCTGAGGCCGGTGCTGATCTCGCCAAGCTTGGGGACGCCGGGTAGGTGATCCCACTGCAAGACTTGAGGCGGAAAGAGGTGCCCGCAGTCGGTGCATGGCCGGCCGCTCTTTAGGCCCAGGAGCCACTCCGCGCGACCCCGTTCCCAAGCGCGGGTTGGCACGCGCGTGCCACGGATTCTCTCGTACCGAGAGTGATCGATCACCGCTCGGCACGGTTTGCAGTAGGTCTGCACCCCATCGCGTCGGCCGCGGTGGATGTGAAACTCGGAGAGCGGCTTTGTCTCGCCGCACCGCGCGCAACGTTTCATCTCTTTTAGCCCATCCGTTCGATATCAACATAGATATCGACCGGGGCTTGCACGCGGCGCACTGCGGATGAGGTACGTCACCATGCCGATGTGAAATCGCGCTCTTTAGCCCTCTCGGCGACGCTCGCGCTCGTCCTCCTCCCATCGCAGCTGCCGGCGGCGGCGCTGCCGCTGTTGCGGACGGAGTGGAACGCGTCGAGCGCCGCGCTCGGGTGGGTGGTCGCCGCGTACATGCTCGGCTACGCGGCCGCGGTGCTCGTCGTCCTCCCGCTGACCGATCGCGTGCGGCCGTCGCGCGTCATCGCGATCGGTGCGCTCGTCACGGCGCTCGCGAACCTCGCGTTCGCGTTCGCTGCGCACGACGTGGTGACCGCCTCGCTTCTCCGCGTGATCGCAGGATTCGGTCTCGCCGGCGTGTACATGCCGGGGGTGCGGCTCGTCGCGCAGAGCTCCGACCCCGCGCGCCGCGGAACCGCGGTGGGCCTCTACGTCGCCGCGTTCTATCTCGGCGGCTCGTTGTCGTTCCTCGCGACGGGACTCCTGCTCGAGCCATTCGGTTGGCGCGGCGCGGCCATGATCCTCGGTGCGGTCGCGCTCGCCGCCTTGCCGGTCGCGACGATCAGCTCGCGCGGGATCCCGGAGACGACCGGCGAGCGCGCGCATCTGGACCTCCGCGTCCTTCGCAACGCGCCTCTGGTCCGCACGATCGGCGCGTACGTCGGGCACTCGTGGGAGCTCTTCATCGTCCGCGCATGGCTCGCGGCGTTCCTCGCCGCCGCGTTCGCACTCCGCGGCCTCTCGCCCACCGACGCATCCGCGACGGCGAGCCAGTGGGCCGCGCTCATCCTCGCGCTCGGTGTGCCGGGCGTCTTCGTTGGCGGCTGGCTCTCCGATCGGGTCGGACGCATGCGGGCCGCGCTGCTGTACGCGCTCGGCAGCGGCGCTATTTCGATCGGCTTCGGGACGCTGCTCTTCGCGCCGTGGCCCGCGATCGTGGCCATCGGCGGGATCTACGCCGCGCTCGTCGCCGCCGACTCCGCGGTGTACTCGACCGCCGTCACGGAGCTCGCGCCGGCGGCGCGTATCGGCTCGGCGCAAGCGCTGCAAGCGGTCGCAGGCTTCGGGATCGGCTCGCTTGGACCGATCGTGGCGGGAGTCACGCTCGACCTCGGCTCCGGCTGGGTCGGACCGTTCCTCGCCGCGGGCGTCATCGGCATCGCGACCGCGCTTCCCCTCGCGTTCTCATTTCGCGAGCGGCCGCTCGTCACGGCCGATCGGGCGTGATCATCGTTGTCGAGGGCCCGAGTGGGGCCGGCAAGACGACCTGGTGCCGCATGCACGGCGGCAACAACGCGCTACTCGAGAGCCTGCCGGATCACGCGACGGTCCCGACGGATCCGCAGGGCGCAGCCAGATTCTGGGTGGATCGAAACGTCGCGCGTTGGGATGAGGTGATCGAGCGCGAAGCTCGGGACGGCCTGGTCGTCGTGGACACGGATCCGTTCAAGCTGCACTACGTCTGGTCCCTTTGGCGGACGGGTCAGGCGACCGAGGTCGAGTGGACCCTGCAGCGCGATGCCGCGCGCGAGGCATTCGCCGCACATCGCTACGCACTCGCGGATATCTTTCTCATCGCCGACGTCGATGCTGAAACGCTGCGCACGCGTCGCGCCGGCGACATGACGCGCACGCGGCGCAACTTCGAGATCCACGTCAAGCTCCGTGATGCGACCATCGCCTGGTACCGCGCGATCGACGGCCTCGAATCCGGCCGTGTGATCTTCGGACTTCCCGACAGCGGGATACCGGGGGATCTCCTCGCGAAGGGCCCGCGTCGCGATCGGACCGGTGTCGCGCTGTTCGATCGCTTGATGCACCTTCTCGGAGCGGCCTAGCAGTCCGCGTAGCCGCTCCAGCCGACGACAAAAACTTCCGCGCCGTGCACGTACGCTTAGGGGAAGTCCTGAGAAGGGGTGGGAGTCTATGTTCGCGGCCTGGGGGCGGTTCGTGTACCGGCGGCGCTGGCCGGTCCTCGCGGTGTCGGGCCTCATGCTCGTGGCCTCCGCGTTCATCGTCGCCCAGGGCGGGAAGCTGCAGTCCGGCGGCTTCATCGAGACCTCCGAGTCCGGACGGGCATCGCGGCTCATCGAGCGCGAGCTGCCGCGCGCGGGCGGCGGCACCTTCACCCTCATCTTCTCGAGCGACGCTCTCCCAGGGACGAGCCCAGAGTTCCGCGCGGCCGTCGACGCGGCGCTCGTGCCGCTGCGAAACGATCCGCGCATCGCGACCATCGTGACCCCGTATGACGGAACGGCGAGCGACCCGACGCAGCTCATTTCGAAGGACGGCCACGCCGTGGCGATCGATGTCGCCGTCAAGGACGATCTTGCGACCGCCCGGGATTACTACCCGGAGCTTCGAGCCCTCGTGCGGTCGGACACGCTCCGTGTCCAGGCCACCGGCGTGCTCGCGATCAACAGCGGATTCAACGAGGTCTTGCAGCAGGATCTTCGCCGGGCCGAGACCGTCTCGCTTCCACTCGCGCTGGTCCTGCTGCTCGTCGTCTTCGGCTCGATCGTCGCCGCCCTCGTGCCGCTCGGCGTCGGGGTGCTCGCGGTCGTCGGCGGCATCGCCGGGATGTTCCTCGTCGCGCGCGTGACCGACGTGTCCGTCTACGCCCTCAACGTCGTGACCCTCATTGGCCTCGGCGTCGCGATCGACTACTCGCTCTTCATCACGAACCGTTTCCGCGAGGAGATGCGCCGTGGTCGCAGCGGCAACAATGCGCTGGCCGTCGCGATGGCGACGTCGGGGCGCGCGATCACGTTCTCGGGGCTCACCGTCGCGATCGGCCTCTCGGGGATGCTCTTCTACCAGGGGACGTTCCTCTCATCGATGGGCATCTCGGGTGCGATCGTCGTCGCCAGTGCGGTGTTCTACGGCTTGACGTTCCTTCCCGCGCTCCTCGCGATCCTGGGAAGCAACCTCGGTCGTGGGCGCGTTCCGATCTTCCAGCCGGACTCGACCGGCACCGGCTGGTGGCACACGATCGCGACCGCGGTCATGCGGCGGCCTCTTCTCGTGCTCATTCCGATCGTCGCATTCATCCTCCTGCTGGGCTCGCCCTTCCTTCATCTGCGCCTCGCCAACAACGACGTGACTGCGCTCCCGACACATGAAGAATCCCGCGCCGCGTTCGACCGGTTGGTGAGCGAATTCCCCGGCGGCAATCAGACGCACATCAGCGTCGTGGTCGAGTACCCAACGTCGGATCCGCTCGCAGCGGCGCGCATTCCCGGCCTCGTCGACTACGCCAAGAAGATCGCCGCGCTCCCGAACGTCGACACGATCACAAGTCCCGTGACCGCCGATCCGCGCATCGGCGCGGCCGAGTACGTCGCGCTCTACTCGCAGCCGCGGACGCAGCTCCCCGCGCAGCTTCAGGCTCTGGTCCGCGGCACCGTCGGCGAGCACATCGTCGTTCTCGACGTGGTGACGCAGAAGGGCATCTACAGCGACGAGGCGCGGCAGCTCCTCCGCTCCATCCGAGCGCTCCCGGCGCCGCCCGACGCCGCGCTCGCGGTCACCGGCTTCACCGCGATCGACCTCGATACGGTCGACTTCATCGCGAGCCACACGCCCGCGGCGCTCGCGTACATCGTCGCCGCGACGATGCTCGTGCTGTTCTTCCTGCTCGGGTCGGTGGTCCTGCCGCTCAAGGCGGTCGTCATGAACCTTCTGTCGATCTCCGCGTCGTTCGGCGCCATCGTCTGGATCTTCCAGGACGGCCATTTCGCGTCGCAGCTCGGATTCACACCCGCATCGATCGATCCCACGCTGCCGGTGATCATGTTCTGCACCGTCTTCGGCCTCTCGATGGACTACGAGGTGCTGCTCCTTTCGCGAATGCAGGAGGAGTACCTCCGGACGCACGACAACACCAGCGCGGTCGCGATGGGTCTCGAGAAGAGCGGCCGGCTGATCACCGGTGCCGCCGCGATCATGGTCGGGGTCTTCGCCGCGTTCGCCCTCGCCGACATCGTCCTGATAAAGGCGATCGGGCTCGGGATGGCGCTCGCCGTGGCCATCGACGCGACGCTCGTCCGCGCACTTGTCGTTCCAGCGACCATGCGCCTCCTCGGTGACCTCAACTGGTGGGCGCCGGGTCCGCTGGCGCGGTTGCAGCGGCGGATCGGCCTGTCCGAGGGAACGGCCTAACACCCAAGCCGTTTGCACCTCGCCGGTAGGATTGGCGCTCGTGCAAGCCGTTCAGACGCCAATGCTGCGACCCCTCGGTGTGGGCGACGTCCTTGACCGGACCTTCACCGTGTACCGAACCAAGCCGCTCCTCTTCATCGGCCTCTCCGCCATCTGGTACCTGCTGCTCGTCCTCTTCTTCATCGTGCTCGCGGCGGTGATCTTCGCCGGGGCGCTCGCGGCCTTCGCGCGGCAGACCGCGACGCCGAGTCCGGAGCAGATCGCGGGAGCCGTAGCCGGGATCATCGGCTTCGTCATCGTCGCGGTGATCGTCGCGATCCTGCTGTTCTCGGCCCAGAGCGCCGCGCTCGTGCATGCGGCGGCACGGCGTTATCTCGCGAAGGAAGTCACGATCGGCGAATCATTCCGAGCCGGGCTCTCCGCCTCGGTGCGGCTCTTCATCGCGGGTCTCCTCGTGTTCCTCGCGATCGTCTGCGTCTGGGCCGTGCTGTTCATCGTCGCGGCCATCACGAATCAGTTTCTCGCCTACGCGCTCGCGTTCGTCGCCGCGATCGTCGCGACGGCGTACCTCGCATCGTCGTGGCTCGTCGCTCCGGTGATCGTCGTGATGGAGAAGATGGGGCCTATCGCCGCGCTCAGCCGCTCGTGGCGGCTCTCGGCCGGCAATCGCTGGCGGATCTTCGGCATCCAGGTCCTTCTCGTCATCCTCAACGTCGTACTCTCGATCCTGATCGGGGGCATCTTCGGTGGGCTCGCCGCCGCCGGCCAGACACAGCCCGGCCAGCTCGGGGTCTCGAGCGTCGTGCAGACTCTCGTCAACCTCGCCTCGACGATCATCTGGGCACCGGTCGAATGGATCGCCTTCACCATCCTCTACTACGACCTACGGGTCCGGAAAGAAGCGTTCGACCTGCAGCTCGCCGCGGAGGCTTTGCCGCAGTCCTGAGACGCGCTCTCGTCCTCGGCCTCGTTCTGTGGATCGCCGTCCCCTCGACCGCCGCGGCGGACACGCTGACGCTCGAGGCTTACCGCGCGCGGCTCGCGCAGGTCCGCACACTCGTCGACCGGTCCCGATCCGCGGGGACGCTCGATCGCGAGCGCATGCTGGCGCAGTCGATTGCCCTCCTCCGGCAGACGACCTCGATACAGAGCAGCGGGGAGACCGTGGCGGTCGACGACGGCCCCGTCGCAGATTTGCTTGCGGGTGCGAACGGGGCGAACGCCGCGCTGGCGATCCTCGATGCGTACATCGCCACCGGCGATCGCGCGCTGCAGCGCGGCATCGATCCCGCGACAGCCGACGCCCGGCTTCGGAGCATCCTCGGTGCTCCTGAGAGTCCCGGGACCTCGCTCTCCGGCATCGCGGCCTTCTTTGAGTGGATCACCTCGCGGATCGCCGCGCTCGTGAGCGGCATCCGCGGCATACCCGACCTGCGGTTCATTCCGTGGGTGGTCGCGGCTCTTGGGATCGGCCTCGCGCTGTTCATCGTCGCGACCCTCGGACGCGGTGTCCGCGAGCGCGTTCGGCGCGAGGTCCTTTTGGCGGACCGTGCGCTGGTCCGCGCGGATGACCCCGCGACCCACCGGCGGGCCGCCGAGACGGCACTCGCCGGTGGACGCGCGCGGGAGGCGATCCACGAGCTCTATCTGTACGTGCTTCGCACGCTCGCCGTCCGCGAGCTGATTCGCTATGACCCCGCGCTCACCGATCGCGAGCTTCTCGTGCGTGCGGCCGCCATCCCGAACGCGGATGCGCTGCGCGATCTCGTCGCGCTGTACGAGCGCGCGTGGTTCGGCCTGCGGGAGCCCGACGCGGCCGAGGCCGAGCGCGCCCAATCGCTCGCGACGCGGGTCGCGGGATGAAGCGGCTGCGGCGCGTCCATCCTCTGTACTGGCTCGCGCTCGTCCTCTTCATCGCCGCGCTCGTCGCGAGCGCGCTCACCGCTGACACGTCGGGCGGCGTTTCGCGCTCGGCATCGGTCTTCGACGCGGGTCCCGGCGGGACCGCGGCGCTCCGCAAGTACCTCGAAGCGATGGGCGCGTCGACCACGACCGTCCAGGGAGATACGTTCGCGGCCGATCCCTCACAGATCGGCGTCCTCTTCATGCTCGGACCGAGCGAACAGTTCACGCAATTCGACGCGCTCGCCGTCCGGCGCTTCGTCACGGCCGGCGGCACCGCGGTGCTCGCAAGCGATACCGGTCTCCTGGAGAGCGCACTTTTCGACACCTTCGACGTTCACGTCGCCGGCGGGCTCGGGCCGGGGCGGTACCCGATCGGCGGCGTGACCTTCGCCGACCCACCGGCCCACGAGATCGCGATCGATCGCGGCATCACGCTTTCGCTCGGCGAGGGCCGCGTACCGCTGGCCTCCGCGTCGGGCCGGACGATCGTCGCCCTTGCCCGCGAGGGGACCGGGTCGCTCATCGTGGCCGGATCGGTCGGGCCGTTCCTCACCGCGGACCTCGGGGAGGCCGACAACGGGCGCTTCGCCCTGGCGCTCGCCGCGCCCGCGATCGCGCGCGGCCGCGCCGTCGCGTTCGACGAGTACCACCACGGTGTCCACCCGACGACCGACGTGCTCGTACTTCTCACGCGGACCTTTCCGGGTCGGGCCATGCTGTTCGCCGGCGTGGCCTTCTTCGTGTATCTCGTTGCCAGCGGGCGGCGGCTCGGGGCCGCGATCCCGCTCGATGCTCGCCCGCCGCGCTCGAGCCTCGAGTACATCCGCGGCTTCGCGGGTCTGGTCCGGCGGTCTGGACACGGCGAGATCGCCCGCCGCAGATTCCAGCGCGAGCTCCGGAGCGCACTGACGCGAGAGCTCGGGCTCGATCCGGAGACGCCGATCGGCGACATCGTGGCCGAGATCGCGACGACCGACCGTGAACGCGCGGCGCGGGTCCGTTCGCTCGACGATGCGCTCTCGCGGCCATTGCGGGAGGACGCGCTGCTCCGTACCGTCCGCGAGATCGGCCTCGTTACCGCCACCGCCCCCGAATCAGGAGGAAGAGCGTGACCACAAAAGACATCGCGGCCCGCTACGCCGACCAGATCCATCGGGTCGTCGTCGGCCAGGACGAGACGGTGCGCCTCTCGTTCATAGCGCTCCTGCTCCGCGGCCACCTGTTGATCGAGGGCGTGCCCGGCACGGCGAAGACGCTTCTCGCGCGAACCGTCGCGCGGCTCATCGGTGGCACGTTCAAGCGGATCCAGTTCACACCCGATCTCATGCCGAGCGATGTGGTCGGCACGACGGTCTACGAGATATCGACCAGCTCCTTCCGCACGCGCACGGGTCCGGTCTTTGCGAACGTGGTGCTCGCTGACGAAATCAACCGCGCGCCCGCAAAGACGCAGAGCGCACTCCTCGAGGCCATGGAGGAGCGGCAGGTCACCCTTGAAGGAGAGTCCCTCGCGCTGCCCGACCCGTTCCTCGTGCTCGCAACGCAAAATCCGGTCGAGTACGAGGGGACCTATCCATTGCCCGAAGCCGAGCTCGACCGCTTCGTCTTCAAGGCAATCGTCCGCTATCCCAGTGCGGATGACGAGCGCGCGATCCTGAGGGCACACGATCGCGGCCAGCCGTCCGCCAAGATCGTCGAGATCGACCCGTTTCCGCAGGGAACGCTCGAGGACTGCCGTGGCGAGGTCGAGAGCGTGACCGTCGAGGATTCGGTGCTCGATTATGTCGTGCGCATCGCCGCCGAATCGCGCCGTTCGCCCGATCTGATCCTCGGCGCGAGCCCGCGCGCCGCGGTGCACCTGCTGCGCGCGGCGAAGGCTGCCGCGGCAATCGACGGCCGCGACTTCGTGACACCTGACGACGTGAAGTCGCTCGCCACACCGACACTCCGGCACCGGCTGGTGTTGAAGGCCGAAGCCGAGATCGAGGGTCTGGACGCGGATGCCGTGTGCAAGCGCGTGCTCGCGCGTCTCGACGTGCCCCGCTGAGCCGTCTCGCGGCCCTGCCGATACCGCGCCCGCGCCTTCTGGCGCTGGTTCTCGTCGCCGCGCTTCCGCTCGCGCTCGCCGAGATCGCCCCTGTCTTCGTGGTCCTCGCGGCGCTCGTCCTCCTGGCGGCGATCCTTCTTGCCATCGTCGACTTCCGCGCGACCCCGTCTCCGTCGAGCGTGCCGATCGAACGCGTCGCCGAGCCGCAGCTCTCGATCGGGGTTGGCAACCGCGTCGCGGTCCGGCTGCGAAATCCGTTCGCGCTCCCGCTGCGCGCGACGGTGCGCGATACGGTGCCGCCTTCCTTCGACGTCGACCGGCGGACCGCCGACCTCGTCGTGGGGCCCGGAGCGGTCGCGGAGGCGGCCTACGCCGCGCGGCCGCGCCATCGCGGCAGCTTCCGCTTCGGCGACGTGCATATCCGCCTGCGGGGCCCGCTCGACCTGCTCCAGCGACAGGGCCGCGTGCCTGCCGACGCGCCCGCGAACGTTTACCCCGACCTGCAGGAGATCCGCCGCTACGAGGTGAGCCTCAGGCGGGGGCTCGCGTACGACGCCGGCCAGCGCCGCGCGCGCCTACCGGGCGCGGGCTCGCTGTTCGAGCGCCTTCGGGAGTACCAACCGGACGACGATCCGCGGTGGATCTCCTGGACCGCCACGGCGCGGCGCGGCCGGCCGATCAGCGTCGAGTACGAGACCGAGCGGCAGCAGCGCGTTCTCATCCTGCTCGACGCCGGTCGGATGATGTCGAGCACCCTCGGCCGGCTCACGAAGCTCGACCACGCCGTGAACACGGCGCTGATGCTGAGCTACGTCGCGATCGCGAAGGGCGATGAGGTGGGGCTTCTCGGGTTCGCGGACGCGGTACGTGCGTACGACCCGCCTCGCCGCGGGCACCGGCAGTTCCTTCGCCTCACCGAGAGCCTTCGGCGCCTCGAGGTGACCACGACGGAGCCGGACTACCGCGCGGCGTTCGAATTTCTCCGCTCGAAGACCGCGCGACGCGCGTTCGCGATCCTCTTCACTGACCTCGTCGACGAGGAAGCCTCGCGCGGTCTCGTCGCGGCGCTCACCCAGCTCGCCGGTAACAACCTGGTCCTGTGCTGCGTCCTTCAGGATCCGCAGCTCGCCGAGGCCGCAGCCCGCGAACCCGGATCGTCGGGCGAGCTCTACGAGCGGGTCGTTGCCTCAGAGGTGCTCGACGCACGCCGCCGCGCGCTCGCCGTGCTCCGCCGCCATGGAGTGCACTCGATCGACGTGCCCGCCGAGCGCCTTTCGGTCTCGACGATCCAGCGCTACCTCGAGCTCAAGAAGCGCTTTTTCTAGACGGCCGGCCGACGAGAAAGATGTAGCTCCAGAGCGCGAGTCCCGCGATCACGCCGACCGTGACCTTCAGCGCGATCGGCGCGTCGCTCGGCGAAAGGAACGCTTCGAGGATCCCCGCCACGCCGAGCGCGGGAATGATGAGGAGCATGACGCGGATCGCCTGCGCGCCGGCGAGGCGCAGGGCGTCGCGCCGGCTGCGATCGCCGGGCCGCAGGAGCGCCCACGCGAGGCGGAGCCCCGCCCCGCCCGAGAGGACGATGCACGAGATCTCCAGCGGGCCGTGGGCGGCCGTGAACGTGAGGAGGCCACCCGAGAGGCCGTAGCCCTGCACGACCGCGAGCACCGTGCCAAGGAGGGCGCCGTTGGCGACCAGGAGATACAGCGTCAGCGCGCCGGCCGTGAGACCGCCTGCGAAGGCGGCGACCGCGACGCGAACGTTGTTGACGATGATGAGCGGGCCCACGAGCGGGCGATAGCCCTCCGGTATGTCCGTCCAGAGTCGCCGCTCCGCGAGATGCTGCCGCGTCTCGGGAGGCAGCGCGGTCGCCGCGATCTCGGGGAGGAGCAGGCCGATCGCGAAGGTCGCGAGAAGTGGGATCGCGAACGCGGCCAGCGAGACCGCGGTGAATCGGGAGTTCGCGCGGACGCTCGACGGAAGCTCGTGCAGAAAGAATCGACGCAGCCGCCGGCCGCTCGTCGGCGCTTCGCTGTAGACGAGGGCGTGGGCGGCGGCGACGAGGTCATTCAGGCGTTCGGTCGCGGCGTCGAGGGCGAATTCGCGCCGGGCGACCGCAAGATCGCTGCTGGCGCTGCGGTACAGTCGGCCGAGCTCCAGCACGTCGTTCGGAGCGAGCCGCTCCACCCGCCCGTTCGCCTCGAAGATCAGGTTCCCGAGGCGCGCCCAGCGCGCGCGGCGATCCTCGACGAACCGGTCGACCGTGATCACGGCCGGAACGTACCACTCCGTAGCATTGACTTATGACGGTCGCCGCCGGTCGACTCGAAGTCGAGACTCCCGATCACGTTGTCCTTCGCTACGACCTCGCCGGCGCGGGCAACCGTGGCTTCGCCGCGGTGCTGGATTTTGGGGTCGCGTCGCTGGTGGTGTTCGCCGCGCTGATGCTCCTCTCGTTCGTCTCGTCGGAAACCGGGAGCGAGCTCTACGTCCTTGGTGGCGTCGAGCTCATCGTGACCCTCGTCCTCATCTGGAGCTACTTCATCCTCCTTGAGTGGCTCTGGAACGGACAAACCATCGGCAAGCGCGTGTACAAGCTGCGGGTCATCAACGAGGACGGCTCGCCTGCGCAGTTCACCGCGGTGCTCATCCGCAACCTCCTGCGGCTCGTCGATTTCCTGCCGGCGTTCTACGGCGTCGGGGTGCTGGTCATCGTGCTGAGCCCGAAGTCGCAGCGTCTCGGCGACCTCGCTGCCGGCACCTACGTGGTGCGCGCGCCGCGACCGAAGGTCGACTGGTTCTCGCTGCGCACGGTGACACCGCTCGGCGCCGGTCAAACAGCGGAGACGCGCCGGATGCCGGGCGAAGCGCAGCGCCTCGTCCGCGAATTTGTCGCGCGAGAGGCCGATCTCGCGCCGACCGAACGCGCGCGGATCGCGGCAGTGATCGCCGCCAAGCTGAGGCCGTACACCGTCGAGGATCAGGGATTGAATGACATCGACCTCATCCACGCGATCGCGCGATCGCTGCGCGCGACGGCCGAAACTCGTCGCTGATGGATCCCTTCATCTTCGTCATCATGTGTCGTCGGTGCGGCGTGTCCGCGTCAGAGCGCCTCGGGCGCTGCCCCTCCTGCGGTGCCGGTCTCTAGCCCGCCCTCCAGACCCGCGGCCGCGCAGCGCGAGCTCGTCGTCACGGGGATGACGTGCGCGTCGTGCGTCGCAAGCGTCGAGGATGCGCTGCGCGGCGTCGCGGGCGTGCGCGGCGCCGACGTGAATCTCGCGACCGAACGCGCGCGCGTCGAGCTGGATCCCGCCCGCGCCGACGATGCCGCTCTCGTCCGCGCCGTCGAGCGCGCGGGCTACGGCGCGCTGGTGCTCGCGTCCGATCGCGCCGAGCGCGCCGCGATGGAGGAGCGCGAGCGTGCTTTGCGGGTCGCCTACCTGCGGTCGCTTCGCCGCCGGCTCCTCGTCGCGGCGGCGCTCGCCGTCCCGACGATGCTCCTCTCGATGGCCGATTTTCTCTATCCGCCGATCGCGGAAGCGGCGTGGCGCCCGTTCCTGCTGTTCGCACTCGCGACGCCGGTGCAGCTCTGGTCCGCTCTGCCCTTTTACCGCGGCGCCTTCTCCGCCGCCCGCCATCGGCGCACCGACATGAACACGCTCGTCGTCGTGGGGACGACGACGGCGTACGCGGTCTCGGTGCTCGCGACATTCTTCCCCGCGTCGTTCACTGCCGTTGGCCTGAGCCCGGACCGGTTCCTCTACTACGACACCGCGACCGTGATCGTCACGCTCGTGCTCGCCGGCCGCTACCTGGAGGCACGTGCCCGGGCGCGGACCGCGGCCGAGGTGCGTGCGCTCGCCGCGCTCGGCGCGAAGAGCGCGCGCGTGCGACGCCCCGGTGGTCTCGAGGAGGACGTTCCGATCGACAGGCTGGCCGTCGGCGACGTCGTGATCGTGCGACCAGGCGAGGTCATCGCGGCGGACGGCCGAATCCTCGCGGGGTCGTCGGCCGTCGACGAGGCGATGATCACGGGCGAGTCGATCCCGGTCGAGAAAAGTCCGGGAGACGAGGTGACCGGCGGGACGCAGAACGGGACCGGAACGCTCCGCTTTCGCGTCACCCGCGTGGGCGGCGACACTCTCGTCGCGCAGATCGTGCGGCTCGTCGAGGAGGCGCAGGGCTCGAAAGCACCGATCCAGCGCCTGGTGGACCGGATCGCGTCGATCTTCGTGCCGATCGTGTTCGCGATCGCGAGCGCGAGTGGGCTTGCCTGGCTCTTGTTCGGGCCCGAGCCTCGGCTGGGCTATGCCCTCAGCGCCTTCGTGGCCGTCCTCATCATCGCGTGCCCCTGCGCGCTCGGCCTCGCTACACCGACCGCGATCATCGTCGGCACGGGCCGCGGCGCGTCACGCGGGATATTGATCAAGAGCGCGCAGGCGCTCGAGGTCGCACGCGCGATCGACGTGGTCGCGCTCGACAAGACCGGGACGCTCACCGTCGGCCGGCCTCAGGTCGTCGACTACATGAACTGCGCAGGCATAGGCGAGGACGAGGTCATCCGCATCCTCGCGAGCGCCGAATCGCGATCGGAGCATCCCCTCGCGGCGGCAGTCGTCGAGCTCGCCGCGACGAAGAGCCTTGCCCTCTCCGAGCCGGCGACGTTCGAGGCGCTGCCCGGACGGGGTATTCACGCGACCGTCGAAGGCCACGACGTGTGGATCGGCAACGCCACGCTCGCCCGCGCGCACGGCTTCGCGGAGCTCGCCGACGCAGCCCTCGCGCGCCACGAGCAGATGGGGCGGACCGTACTCGTCGGGACCATCGACGGGCAGCCCGGCGGCATCCTGGCCCTCGCGGACACGCCGAAGGCGGCGGCACGTGACGCGATCGCGGAGCTGCGGCGTATGGGTTTGCGCACGGTGCTCGTCTCGGGGGACGCGCGCCGCGTCGCCGAGGCGATCGCGCGCGAGCTCGGGATCGATGAGGCGCGCGCGGAAGTCCGTCCGGACGGCAAGGCAGATCTTGTGGCGGAGCTCCAGGCGGCAGGCCACCGCGTCGCGATGGTCGGTGATGGCGTGAACGACGCGCCGGCGCTTGCCCGCGCGGACCTTGGAATCGCGATCGGCTCGGGCGCGGATGTCGCGGTCGCGACCGCGGACGTCGTGCTGGTCGGGGGCGACCCGCGTGGTGTGCCACGTGCGTTGCGTCTCGCGCGCGCGACCGTCGCGACGATCCGCCAGAACCTCTTCTGGGCGTTCGTCTACAACGTCGCCTTGATCCCTGTCGCTGCCGGTGTGCTCTACCCCTTCAGCGGATGGCTGCTCTCTCCCGTGCTCGCGGCGGCTGCGATGGCGCTCTCGTCGGTGACGGTCGTATCGAACTCGCTTCGTCTGCGCGGTGTATCGCTGGAGTCATGAGGCTCCACGCGGTCGGGTTTATCGCGGCGTTGCTTGTCGCCG
>WNGC01000152.1_pt1 | contig 38066 bp, 27 predicted proteins | sample 5400051 | NCBI WGS metagenome assembly WNGC01 (sample SAMN13153368, study PRJNA577476) | soil metagenome | isolation source: 20 cm soil or saprolite under grassland replicate 2 | place: USA:California | collected 2016-06-15
GGCGGCACGTTCAACGGCACCGACCATCACCTCTCGGCTCCGAGTGCGATCGCCGTCAACACGTGGACGCACCTCGCCGTGACGTACGACGGCGCGACCCTGCGGCTGTTCGTCAACGGCACGCAGGTGAACACGACGCCGGCGACCGGGTTGCTCCAAACCGGTACGACGCCGCTGCGCATCGGGAACAACACCTACGGGGAGAGCTTCCAGGGCCGTATTGACGACGTCCGCATCTACAACCGGGCCCAGACGGCGGCCGAGATCCAGAGCGACATGGCGGTCGACGTCGCGACGATTGCGCCCAAGCTGGTGATCCTCCAGCCCGCCGCCGGCGCCGCCATCAACGGAACCACAGTTGATGTGGGGTACATCGCCTCGGGCGACCTCACCGAGGTCAATCACGTCCATTTCAAGCTCGATGCGAATCCCGAGGTCATGGACCTCAGCTTCGACGGTGTTTACCAGTTTACCAACGTCTTGGCGGGCTCCCATGTGCTCCAGGGCTACCTCGTCCGCGCCGACCACTCGAAGATCCTCGGCACTGACACGTCGGTCTCGTTTACGACCACGCCGCCAGACCCGACGCCTCCGACCGTCACTATCACGTCGCCAGCCGCCGGAGCGAATCTCACGGGCACCGTCAATGAGACCGCCGACGCTTCGGACAACTCCGGCACGGTCGCCGGCGTCCAATTCTTCCTCGACGGCAATCCGTCTGGGGCGGAGGATACGACCGCGCCGTTTGCGATCCCGTGGAATACCGTGACAGCGTCGAACGGGCCGCACACGCTTACCGCTCGGGCTCGAGACGGCGCCGGTAATTCAACCATATCGACGGCGGTCGCCGTGACGGTGACCAACAGTACGTCTACCGATCCCGCCGTGGTGGGCCAGTGGTCACAGGTTCTCGACTGGCCTCTGGTGGCGATCCATATGTCGCTCATGCCCGACGGCAAGGTCCTCGCGTGGGACGACCACACGGATGCCACGGGCGCTGCGGTCTTCGATCCCGCGACGCTCACGGTGACGGTGAGGCCGTTCCTGGCCGCGAACCTGTTCTGCGCCGGTCTCAGTATGCTCCCGGATGGCAGGGTCTTCATAGCGGGCGGTCACATCAGTAACCACGTGGGTGTCGCTAGCGGCACGATCTTCAATCCGCAGACGCAGTCTTGGACGTCGGGGGGGACGATGGCGGTCGGTCGCTGGTACCCGACGGTGACGACCTTGCCCGATGGGCGCATGCTGGTAGTCGGCGGAGAAGTGAACTGCAACGAATGCAACGCGCTGTTGCCCGAGGTGTTCAACCCGGCGACGGGAACGTGGACGCAGCTCACGGGCGCGCCGTTGGACCTCCCCTACTACCCACACGACTTTGTCCTCCCCGATGGCAGGATCCTGGTCACGGGGGCGAATAGGCGGGCGATCCCGACATACGCGCTGGACCTCGCCACGCAGACGTGGACAACGGTCGATCCAGCCGTGCTGGACGCCGGCAGCTCGGTCATGTACACGCCCGGCAAGATCATGAAGTCGGGCAATGGGCGGGACCCCGATCTGCCCGGCGCGCCGTCCGTCGCCACCACATACGTGCTCGACATGACGGCCCCGAATCCACACTGGCGCCAGACGGGCCCGATGGCCTTCCCGCGCACCGAGCACAACCTGACGTTGCTGCCTGACGGCACCGTGCTTACCATCGGCGGGGGGCTCAACTCGGATGTGTTCGACCCCAACGCCCCGGTGCTCACGCCGGAGCTCTGGGACCCGACAGCCGAGAGCTGGACACTGATGGCGCCTTCGACGCGACCGCGCATCTATCACTCCACCGCGCTGTTGTTACCGGACGGCCGGGTGTTGTCGGCGGGCGGCGGTCGCTGGGGACCGAGTTATCTCGAGGCCCAGTTCTACTCGCCGGCGTACCTGTTCAAGGGTCCACGCCCAACGATCTCCTCGGCACCGGCGACGGTCGGATACGGCGCAGACTTCTTCGTGGGGACTCCGGACGCGGCCAACATCGCGGCGGTGAACCTGGTGCGGCTGGGATCGGTGACTCACGCCTTCAACACAAACCAGCGGTTTCTCAAGTTGACGTTCCAGGCTGGCGGGGGCGGTGTCACGGTGCAGTCGCCGAGCACGGCCAACATCGCGCCGCCCGGGCACTACATGCTGTTCATCCTCAACGCGAACGGGGTTCCATCGGTCGCGTCCGTCGTGAAGATCCAGTAAGCAGGACGCCCCCTTGCGTCCTGCACCCCTCTGACCGCACGTTGGGCCGCGATGCGTTCCGCCCGAGTCGCGGGTGTTCTGATCGCGGCCCTCACCGGCGCCGTCCCCGCGGTCCCGGCTGCGCAGAGCACGCCGCACAGTCTGTTCAACGGCGTGGACCTCGCGGGCTGGCACGCCGACGTCCCCGCCGCCGACACCAACCCACAGGTGCCCAAGTCGTTCATCGTGCGCAACGGCTTGCTCGTGAGCTTGGGCGACCCCCGCGGCCATCTCATTACGGATTCCGTGTACCACGACTACCGGCTCGAGATCGAATACCGGTTCCCTGGCAAGCCCGGGAACGCGGGCATCCTCGTGCATGCCTCGACGCCGCGCGCCCTCTACAAGATGTTCCCGCGCTCCATCGAGGTGCAGATGGAGCACGGCAACGCGGGTGATTTCTGGTGCATCGTGGAAGACATCCGCGTGCCCGACATGGAGCGCCGGCGCGGACCGCCGGCCCGGTGGGGCGGCACGGAAGGGAAGGCGCGGCGCATCCTGAATCTCACCGATAGCTCCGAGAAGGCCCTCGGCGAATGGAACACGATGGTGATCGAGGCCGTGGCCCGGGCAATCCGCGTCTGGGTCAACGGCGACCTGGTGAACGACGGCACGGATGCGACCGCCGACCGCGGGCAGATCGCCTTGCAGGCGGAGGGTTCCGAAGTCGAGTTTCGTAAGCTCGAGCTGACGCCGATCGCCCACCTGACGCCACTCAAGTGACGCCACTCCTCACCGCCATTCTCGTCCTCGCCGCCCAGCGGCCGACAACACTCGACTCCACGCTTCTCGCCGCCTACAAGTGGCGCAACATCGGCCCCGACCGCGGCGGTCGCTCGATCGCCGTGAGCGGCGTCCGCAGCCGCCCCAAGGAGGCCTACTTCGGCGCCACCGGCGGCGGGCTCTGGAAAACGACCGACGGCGGCACTACCTGGTTCCCCGTCACCGATGGCCAGGTCAACAGCGCCTCGGTCGGCGCCGTGGCGGTGAGCGAGTCCAATCCCGACATCGTCTACATCGGCATGGGCGAGACCTGCCTGCGCGGCAACATCATGCCGGGCGACGGAGTCTACCGCAGCACCGACGCCGGCAAGACATGGACCCACGTGGGCTTCGCCGAGTCCCACGGGATCGCGAAGATCCGCATTCATCCCACCAACCCCCAGATCGTCTTCGTGGCTTCGTTCGGGAAATACAGCGCGCGGAGCCCCGAGCGCGGCATCTTCAAGAGCACGGACGGCGGCCAAACTTGGCGCAAGGTCCTCTACCGCGACGACAAGACAGGTGGCATCGACATCGCGATCGACCGCAACAACCCCAACGTCGTCTACGCGGCGCTGTGGGAGGCGTACCGCAAAGAATACCAGATGTCGTCCGGGGGACCGGGGAGCGGCCTCTTCAAGAGTACGGACGGCGGTGAGACGTGGACAGAGATCACGCGGAACCCGGGGCTACCGAAAGGCGTCGTGGGCCGGATCGGTGTCGCGGTCTCTGGCGCGAATTCGAACCGCGTGTACGCCCTCGTTGAGAACGAGCAGGGCGGTCTGTACCGCAGCGACGACGCCGGCGCCACCTGGAGTCTCGCCAACGACCGCCGCGCCATCAGGCAACGCGCCTTCTACTATACCCACGTCTTCGCCGATCCCAAGAACGCCGATGTCGTCTATATGCAGAACACGGCGATGTTCAGGTCCACCGACGGCGGCAAGACAACGCAATCCGTCGGCACGGCGACGCACGGCGATTTCCACGACCTCTGGATCGATCCCGACGACCCCGGCCACCTGGTCGTGGGGAACGACGGCGGGGGCGCCGTCTCGACCGACACCTCCCGCAGCTGGACCGACGAGGATTATCCCACAGAGCAGTTCTATCACGCGATCACCACCGCGCACGTCCCCTACCACGTATGCGGCTCTCAGCAGGACAACAGCACACTGTGCACGCCGTTCAACTGGAACGCGGCCGCTTTTGCGGCGCCGCCCGACACGAGCGCCAATGCGCGGCGCCGCGACATCACCCAGGGCGGGATGCGCGTCTCGTATCAGGTCGGCGGCGGGGAGCCGGGATATATCGCGGCCGATCGCCTAGATCCCGACATCTTCTACGCGGGGACGAACAACGGCGGCTACGTCGACCGCTTCGAGCGGCGTCTCGACGCGGCGCGCGAGGTGAATCCCTACCCCTGGTTCTATTCGGGCGAGCCCGCGAAGGACATCCGCGAGCGCTGGCAGTGGACGTTCCCGATCATCTTCTCGCAGACCGATCCCCGCACGCTCTACGTCTCGTCGCAGCGGCTCTGGCGCACGCGCGACGGGGGCAAGACGTGGACCGCGCTGTCCGGCGACCTGACGCGTCACGATCCCACGACCCTCGAGCGCTCGGGCGGGCCAATCACGGGCGACATGAACGGCCCCGAAGTGTACGCGACGATTTTCTCGGTGGGCCCGGGGAAGCGCGACGTGAACGTCATCTGGACCGGCTCGGACGACGGGCTCGTCCACGTGACGCGCGACAGCGGGGCCCACTGGACGAACGTGACGCCTCGCGCGATGCCGGACTTCGGGCGCGTGAGTCAGATCGACGCCTCGGCGTTCGACGACGGGACGGCGTACATCTCCGTGCGTCGCCCGCTCTTGAACGACTTCGCGCCGTACATCTTCAAGACCACGGACTTCGGCCGCACCTGGACGAAGATCACGAACGGCATCCGCGCCGACGCGTACGCACACGCAGTGCGTGAAGACCCGACGCGCCGCGGGTTGCTCTACGCCGCCACCCAGCACGGCGTCTATGTCTCGACGGACGACGGCGCGCTGTGGCAGCCGCTGAACCCCGGGCTCCCCGACGTTCCGGTTGCGGACGTGATCGTCGAGGACAACGAGCTCGTGATCGCCACACACGGCCGCGGCTTTTGGGTGCTCGACAACCTGGCGCCGCTGCGCCAGGCGACGGCCGAAGCCCTCGCGGCGGACGTCTGGCTGTTCACGCCACCCCACGGCGTGCGCTCTGGCCCGGGCGTGACCATCAGCTGGCGCCTCAAAGGCAAACCCAGCACGCTGCGGCTCGAGATTCTCGACTCGGCGGGTGCGGTGGTCCGGACTTGGGAGCCCGATACCACGCCTCCGGAACGGCGGCAAGCCGCCGCTCGTGCGGGCGGAGGTGGCGAAGAGCCTGGGGGGGGCGGGGGTGGGGGAGCGCTCCGGACGCAGTGGTTGCCGGTCGCGGCGGGGGCCAGCCAGTTGACCTGGAATCTGCGCGCCCAGCCGTTCGTCACGTTCCCCGGGATGATCATGTGGGGAGTGCGGACCACCGGGCCCGCCGTGCCGCCGGGGCGTTACACGGTGCGGCTGACGGCTGACGGCCGAACGCTGACAGCACCGCTGACGATCGAACCCAATCCGTGGAGCCGCGACGTCACACCCGCCGATCTTGCGGCGCAGTACGCCTTCTCGCGGCAGGTGCGGGACCGCGTGAACGAGGCGAATACCGCGGTGATCGGGATCCGGCGGGTCAAGAAACAGCTCGATGATCGGCTGAAGCAGTCTGGCGACGCGCGACTACGCGCCGCGGCCGACACGCTCCGGGCGCACGCGTCGGCGATCGAGGAAAGCATCTACCAAGTGCGGAATCAGAGCAATCAGGACCCGCTCAACTTCCCCATCAAGGTGAACAATCGGCTCGCGAACCTGATGTCAATGGCCGAGCGCGGCGACGGCGCGCCGACGAGCAACATGCCGGAGCTGTATCGTATTCTCTCGGCGGAGCTGCAGGGCTATCTCGATCGTATGAGCCAGGTCTGGTCCAAGGACCTGGCCGTCGCGAACGTCGAGCTGGCGCGGTTGCAGCTGCCGCCGCTCGATCCGAGGACTCCATGAAACGGCTCTTGACAGTCGGCGGCATATAGGGAGATTACACCCGCACACATGAGTTCCTTCGCGCTGTTTCTGAGCCTGGTCCTGCTGCTGAGCCTTACGCTGCTCAGCGGGAGGTTCGTGGCGCGCGCGGAGGTAAGAATCTAGAAGTCGCTCGAGAGCAGGACGGAGTAGCACCGGCGCCGCGAACCCAATCAGGTTCGCGGTTTTTTTTTACCGCACAGAAAAAGGGAGGGGAGCCATGGCTCAGGATGTCGTCATCTTCGATACCACGCTGCGCGACGGCGAACAGGCGCCCGGAAACGCGATGTCTCCGGAGGCGAAACTGCGACTGGCCCGCCAACTGGACGCGCTCGGGGTGGACGTCATCGAGGCCGGGTTCCCGGCGGCATCCCAGGGCGACTGGCGCGGCGTTCAGCAGATCGCCGAGGCGGTCCATCGCCCCACCATCGCGGCGCTGGCGCGCTGTCACGATCGGGATATCGACGCGGCGGGCGAAGCGCTGCAGCCGGCGCAGCGCAAGCGCATCCACGTGTTCATCGCGACGTCCGATCTGCACCTCGAGCAGAAGCTGAAGATCGATCGCGCGACCTGTGTCGAGCGGGTGCGCGCCGCGGTACGCCGCGCCCGCGGATACACCAGCGACATCGAGTTCTCGGCCGAAGACGCAACCCGCTCGGACCTCGACTTCCTCTGCACCGTCATTGCCGTTGCCATCGCCGAGGGCGCGACGACGATCAACCTGCCCGACACGGTGGGGTACGCGCTGCCGGCCGAGTACGCCGCGCTGTTCCGCACCGTCCAGGAGCGCGTGCCCGAGACGGCGAAGATCGTGCTGAGTGCGCACTGTCATGACGACCTCGGCCTCGCCGTGGCGAATTCGCTCGCCGCGATCGACGCCGGCGCCCGTCAGGTCGAGTGCACGGTAAATGGCATCGGCGAACGCGCAGGCAACGCGGCGCTCGAAGAGATCGTCATGGCCGGTCGGGTGCGGCCCCAAGTCGCCCAGTTCCGCTGTCAGGTCAACCCGCGCGAGATCACGCGCACGAGCCGGCTGTTGTCGCACGAAATCGGTGTGTTCCCCCAGCCCAACAAAGCCATCGTCGGCCGCAACGCATTCGCGCACGAGGCCGGCATTCACCAACACGGGGTGCTCCAGAACGGCCTCACCTACGAGATCATCGCGCCCGAGACGGTGGGCGCGGGCGGGTCGAGCATCGTGCTTGGCAAGCACTCCGGCCGGCATGCGCTCGAGCGCCGGTATCGCGAGCTGGGCTACGAGCCCGACGCCGGCACGCTCGAACAGCTGTATGAGGCGTTCACGGCACTCGCCGACAAGAAGCGGCAGATCCTCGATGAAGATCTGCTGACCTTGCTACACGACGGATTCCATCACGCGCCCGAGGTCTACACCCTCACGCATCTGCAGGTGACGTGCGGTACCAAGATGGCCGCCGCCGACGTGCGCATCGCCGGTCCGGGATTCGATGAGCGCGGCGCGACCGCCACCGGCAACGGCCCCATCGCCGCGGCGTTTGCGGCAATCGCGGAAGCGGTCGGCCGGACGATCGAAGTACTGGACCTGTCCATTCAATCGGTGACGCCGGGACGCGACAGTCTGGGCCGCGTCATCCTGCAGGTGCGGATCGACGGCAAGTCGCTCAGCGGTCACGGGGCGTCCACGGATATCGTCGAGGCGGGCGCGCGCGCGCTGGTGCACGCGCTGAACAAGGCCGATCACGCCGACGGACTCGAAACGGCGGCGCTGTCCAACAGCTACTTCTGGGGCGTGTAACCGGATGAGCGAACTCCTCAGCGGGGCGCAGATCCTGTGCCGCACCCTGGTCGACGCGGGCGTCGACGTGATGTTCGGATACCCCGGCGGCGCGATCATGCCGTTTTACGACGCGCTGCACGGCCACGCGGGTCTGCGGCACATCCTCGTACGCCACGAGCAGGCGGCGGCGCACGCGGCCGACGGATACGCGCGCGCCGGGAAACGCGTGGGCGTGTGCGTCGCGACGTCCGGGCCAGGGGCGACCAACCTCGTCACCGGTCTCGCCGCTGCGTACATGGACGGCTCCCCGGTTCTGGCGATTACGGGCCAGGTCGGCCGGCCGATGCTTGGGCGCGATGCCTTTCAGGAAACCGACGTCGTCGGCGTGACGATGCCGGTCACGAAGCACAACGTGCTGGTCCGCGACATCGAAGACTTGGCCGACGATCTGCGTGAGGCAATGGCAGTCGCGATGGAGGGACGTCCCGGTCCGGTGCTCGTGGACGTGCCCAAGGATGTCCAGAACCAGAAGGCGGAATACCGGGTGTCTGGTGTCAGGGATCTGGGATCAGGGAAACCCAGACACCAGGCACCTGACACCAGACACCTCGAAGAAGCCATCCAGCAAACCGCACATCTCATCACCGAGGCGGAGCGTCCGATCATGATGATCGGCCGCGGCGTGATCATCAGCGGCGCGTACGCGGAGGTGCAGGAGCTGGCCGAGCGCACCGGCATGCCGGTGATCACGACGCTGCTCGGGATCAGCGCCTTCCCGCAGGTGCACGACCTGCACCTCGGCATGCCGGGGATGCACGGCGAGGTCCATATCAACAAGGCGATCCAGGCGGCTGATCTGATCGTGGGGATCGGGCTGCGCTTCGACGATCGCGTGACGGGGAATACCGCCACCTTCGCGCCGCGCGCCAGGATCGTCCATATCGACGTGGACGCCGCGGCGATCGGACGCAACGTGCCCGTGGCGGTGGGGATCGTGGGCGATGCGCGCCCGGTCGTCGAGCGGCTGCTGGCCGTGGTGGCACCGCGCACATGCGCGCGCTGGTGGGACGAAATCCGTACCCTCATGCGGCCCCGCGCCGAAGCGTTCGCCGGCGGCTTGTCGCCCGACGTGATTCTCTCAGCGCTGGCGGAGGTCACCGGCGGCCGCTGCACGATTGTCTCCGACGTGGGCCAGCATCAGATGTGGGTGGCGCAGCGCTATCCCTTCCAGCGGCCCAACACGCACATCACTTCGGGTGGCCTGGGCGCCATGGGATTCGCGGTGCCCGCCGCCATGGGCGTGCGCCTCGCGCGTCCGGATGAGCCGGTGTGGGCGATTTCGGGCGACGGCGGGTTCCAGATGAACATGGCGGAGATCGCCACCATGGTGCAGGAGGGGATCGAGGTGAAGCTCGCGATCTTCAACAACGGCTACCTCGGCATGGTGCGCCAGTGGCAGCAGTTCTTCCATGGCGGCCGGTACTCGAACACCCCGATCTGGAGTCCCGATTACGTGAAGCTCGCCGAGGCGTATGGGATTCCGGGATGGCGCGTGAAACAGGCCAGTGAGGTGAGCGACGCGCTGCGACAGGCGAACTCGACCCCAGGTCCGGCGCTCGTCGAGCTGGTGATCGAGCAGGAAGCCAACGTCTTCCCGATGATCGTGCCGGGCGGCTCGCTATCCGAACCGCTCGAGGCGGCGCCGGTATGACGGTTGCCCGTACGCTGACGGTGGTGATGAGCAGCGACCTGCTCACGCTGAGTCGCGCGTGCGGCCTGCTCAGGCGGCGCAATCTGCCCGTCCGCGAGTTCACCGTCGATTCGACCGGTCAGCCCGGTTTCTGGCAGATGTCCTGTGCGATCGACACGGACGATGCGACCGTCGAGAGTCTGCTGCGGCAATTTCAGAATGTGGTCGGCGTCCGCAAGGCGACGTCCTCACCCCCTGGCCTCTCTCAGGGTGTCGTGGTAGGGGCGCAGCATGCTGCGCCCCTACAGTCATCCTCATCTTCTGGAGACAACATGTCCTCATCGGTACGCGTGTATTACGAGGCGGATACCGACCGCGCCCGTTTGCGCGATCGCGTGTTCGCGATCATCGGATACGGCAGTCAAGGCCACGCCCACGCGCAGAACCTGCGCGACAGCGGCGCCCGCGTGCTCGTGGGGCTGCGGCCGGGGGGGGCGTCGTGGAAACAGGCAGTCGTGGATGGGCTCGAGGTGCGCCCCGTCGCCGACGCGGCCCAGGCCGCAGACGTCATCATGATCCTCGTGCCGGATCCTGCGCAGCGCGCGGTGTACGAAACGGCCGTCGCGCCGGCGCTCGGAGTGGGGAAGACCCTCATGTTTGCGCACGGCTTCAACATCCACTTCGGCGAAATCGTGCCGCCGCAGGGCGTTGACGTTTCGATGATCGCCCCGAAATCTCCCGGCCATCTCGTGCGCAGCGAATATCAAGCGGGGCGGGGTGTGCCGGCACTCGTCGCGATTCATCAGGACGCGAGCGGGAACGCCCTGCCCAACGCCCTCGCCTACGCCACCGGCATCGGCTGTGCGCGCGCGGGAGTCCTGGCCACGACGTTCGCGGAAGAAACCGAAACGGATCTGTTCGGCGAGCAGGCCGTCCTCTGTGGCGGCGTCACGGCCCTGATTCAAGCGGGGTTCGAGACGCTGACCGACGCCGGGTACTCTCCGGAGATGGCGTACTTCGAGTGTCTGCACGAGCTGAAGCTGATCGTGGACCTCATCTATCGCGGCGGCCTCGGCTTCATGCGGCATTCGATCAGCGATACCGCCGAATACGGCGATCTGACGCGCGGCGACCGCGTCATCAGTCCGGCGGTGCGCGAGGAAATGCGCCGGCTCCTCGCCGACATTCGCAGCGGGGCGTTCGCGAAGGAATGGATCGCGGAATCCCGTGCCGGCGCGCCACGCTTCGCTGAGCTGCGGCGCAAGGCGCGGGAGCACCCGATCGAACAGGTCGGCGCGCGCCTGCGGGCGATGATGCCGTGGACGGAAGAAGGCAAGCGCGCCAAGCAGAAGCCGGCATCGTCGAAGCAGCCCGAGCGGGAGCCAGCCCGGGCGTGACAAAGACGCTGTTCGATCGCGTCTGGGATGCGCACGTCGTCCAAGACCTGGCCGACGGCGTGGCATTGCTGTACGTCGATCTGCATCTCATCCACGAGGTGACGTCGCCGCAGGCGTTCGAAGGCTTACGGCGCGCGCGACGGATGGTGCGCCGTCCCGAGCGCACGCTGGCGACCGTGGACCACAACGTGCCGACGGGCGAGCGATCACTTCCCATTGCCGATCCGATTGCGGCTCGGCAATTGGACGCATTGGAGGCAAACGCGCGCGAATTCGGCATCCAGTTGTTCGATCTCGCCTCGCCGGAGCAGGGCATCGTGCACGTCGTCGGGCCGGAGTTGGGGGCGACACAGCCCGGCATGGTGATTGTGTGCGGCGACTCGCACACGTCCACGCACGGCGCGTTCGGCGCGTTTGCATTGGGGATCGGTACCAGCGAAGTCGAGCACGTGCTCGCGACGCAGTGCATCGTGCTGTCCAAGCCCAAGAATCTCGAAGCGCGGATCACCGGCCGCCGCGGTCCCGGCGTCACGGCGAAGGATCTGATTCTCGCGCTCATCGGCCGGATCGGGACCGCGGGGGCGAGCGGCCACGTCATCGAGTACACGGGCGACGCGGTTCGCGGGCTGTCGATGGAAGAGCGGATGACGGTGTGCAACATGTCCATCGAAGCGGGCGCGCGCGCTGGGCTCATCGCGCCCGACGACGTGACGTTCGCGTATCTCGAGGGACGGCCGCGGGCACCGAGTGGCGCGGCTTGGGTCGACGCGGTTGAACAGTGGCGAACCTTCCGCACCGATCCCGGAGCTCGGTACGACACGCAGGTGCAGCTCGACGCGAGCGAGGTCGGCCCGCAGGTCACGTGGGGCACGACGCCCGGCATGGTCGCCGACATCACCGCGCGCATCCCCGATCCGGGACAGCTCCCCACGGAAGACGAGCGTCAGGCCGCGCGCCGCGCGCTCGAGTACATGGGTCTCGAGCCGGGGACGGCGCTCGAGGGCATCCCCATTGACCGTGTCTTTTTGGGATCGTGCACCAACGCGCGGATCGAAGATCTGCGCGCGGCGGCCAGCGTCGTGCGCGGCCGGCACGTCGCGTCGCGCGTCCGCGCGATGGTCGTGCCGGGATCGCAGCGCGTGAAGGCGCAGGCGGAGCGCGAGGGACTGGATCGCGTGTTTCGCGAAGCCGGTTTCGAATGGCGCAACGCCGGCTGCTCGATGTGCCTCGGCATGAATGCCGACGTGCTCGGCGCCGGCGAGCGCTGCGCCGCGACGTCCAACCGCAATTTCGAGGGCCGGCAGGGCCGCGGTGGACGCACGCATCTCATGAGTCCCGTGATGGCGGCGGCGGCCGCGATCGAAGGACGGCTCGTGGACGTGCGCGCATGGTGAGGGCGTTCGTCCGCCACCGCGGCAAGGTTGTCGCCTTGCCGCGCCGCGACGTGGACACCGATCAGATCATCCCCAAGCAGTTTCTCAAGGGCGTCGATCGGACCGGCTTCGCATCGGGACTGTTTTTCGATTGGCGGGCGGATCCACACTTCGAGCTGAATCGCCCGGCGGCGCAGGGCGCGACGATTCTCGTGACCGGCCCCAATTTCGGCTGCGGGTCCTCACGCGAGCACGCCGTCTGGGCCCTGGCGGAATACGGCTTCCGCGCCATCATCGCGCCCTCCTTCGCCGACATCTTCACGGCCAACTGCTATCGCAATGGGGTGCTGCCGGTGCAACTCACAGCGACCGACGTCGAGAGACTGACTCGACGCGCGGAATTCCACGCCCAGCCCGGGCTCTCAGCCCGGGATGCCGGCAGCACCTTTGAAGTCGTCGTGGATCTGGAGAAGCTCGTGGTCTCGGATGACGAGGGCTTCTCCGCCGCTTTTCGCGCCGATCCCTACGGTCGCGAGCTGCTGCTCTCCGGCCTCGACGAGATCGGCCGGACGCTGCTCGAGGAGCCGCGCATCGCGGCGTACGAGAGGGCGCACGCGTGAAGACGTACTCCATCACGGTCTTGCCCGGTGACGGCATCGGGCCGGAAGTCATCGCGCAGGCCGTACGTGTGCTCGAGGCAGTGGCCGAGCGGTTCGATGTTCGTTTTGCGCTGCGGACATTTCCCGTCGGCGCGGCCGGCGTTGCGGCCGCCAACGATCCGTTGCCGGGCGAGACGCGCGCCGCCGTGGTGCGTAGCGACGCAGTGCTGCTCGGGGCGGTGGGGGATCCGTCGCTCGATCATGCGCCCCGCGAGCTGCGTCCGGAGACCGGCCTGCTGGCGCTGCGCAAGCTGTTGAACGTCTATGCAAACCTGCGGCCGGTCGCCGTCCATCCCGCACTGGTGGGCGCTTCTCCGCTCAAGCCGGAGCGTTTGCGCGGCGTCGATCTGCTCGTGGTGCGCGAGCTGACGGGCGGGCTCTACTACGGCGAGCCGCGCCGTCGCACCCCGACCAGCGCGACCAACACACTCGCCTACACGGCCGCTGAGATCGAGCGCGTCGCACGCGTGGCGTTCGAGGCGGCCCGCGGCCGGCGCCGGCTCGTCACGTCCGTGGACAAGGCCAACGTCCTCGAGGTGTCGCAGCTTTGGCGGGAAACCGTCACCCGGGTTGCCCGCAACTACCCGACGGTCCGGCTGGAGCACGCGTACGTGGATACGGCCGCGATGCGGCTGGTCAGCGATCCCGCCACATTCGACGTGGTGCTCACCGAGAACATGTTCGGCGACATCCTCAGCGATGAAGCGGCGGTGCTCGTGGGCTCGCTCGGCCTGCTGCCATCCGCGTCGCTCGGTGAAGGGCCGGGTCTGTTCGAGCCGGTGCATGGCTCCGCGCCGTCGCTCGCGGGCAAGGACGTCGCGAATCCGATCGGCGCGATCGCGACGGTGGCGCTGCTGCTGCGCCATGGGCTCAAGCTCGCCGACGCCGCCGATGCCGTGGACGGCGCGATCGCAGCGGCACTCGACGCTGGTGCCCGCACGCAAGACCTGGTGCGACCGGGCGAGTCGAGCATCGGGACCGCGGCAATGGGCGCACGGATCTCCCAGCTGATTCTCGCCGAAGCGCTCGAGGGACGGTCATGAGCGACAATTTTCGCAGCCGGTCCATCACCGAAGGGTTGGAGCGCGCGCCCAACCGCGCCATGCTGCGGGCCGTAGGCTTTCGCGACGGCGACTTTGTAAAGCCGATCGTCGGGATCGCGAGCGCCCACAGCACCATCACGCCGTGCAACGCCGGCCTCGACCGGTTGGCTCGGCGCGCCGAGGACTCGCTGCGGCAGGCGGGCGCGATGCCGCAGACGTTCGGAACGATCACTGTAAGCGATGGGATCTCGATGGGCACTGAGGGGATGCGCTACTCGCTCGTTTCACGCGAAGTGATCGCCGATTCGATCGAGACCGCGTGTGGCGCGCAGCGCATGGATGGGCTCCTCGCGATCGGCGGCTGCGACAAGAACATGCCGGGCGCGATGATCGCGATCGCCCGGCTCGACATTCCGGCCATCTTCGTCTACGGCGGCACGATCAAGCCCGGTCATTATGGAGGGCGCGATCTCACGGTGGTAAGCGTGTTCGAAGCAGTGGGAGCGGCCGGGGCGGGGCGGATGCAGCAGGACGAGCTACTCGAGATCGAGCGCCGCGCCTGTCCCGGCGCGGGGTCGTGCGGCGGCATGTTCACGGCGAACACGATGTCCGCCGCAATCGAAGCGATGGGGATGAGTCTGACGCGCTCCTCGACGATGGCGGCCGAGGACCAGGAGACGGCCGACAGTGCGGCTCGCTCGGCGGAGGTGTTGTTCGACGCCGTGCGCGCGCGCCGTACGCCGCGCCAGATCCTGACGCGCAAGGCATTCGAGAACGCGATCGCCGTGGTGATGGCGATCGGCGGGTCTACGAACGCCGTGCTGCATCTGTTGGCCATCGCGCGCGCGGCCGGCGTGCCGCTCGCCATCGACGATTTCGAAGCCGTCCGCACGCGCGTGCCCGTGCTCTGCGACCTGAAGCCATCGGGTCGGTATGTCACGACTGACCTGCATCGCGCCGGCGGGATTCCGCAGGTACTGAAGATCCTCCTCGCCAATGGCGTGCTGCACGGCGACGCGCTCACGATCGATGGCCGGACCGTCGCCCAAGTGCTGAACGACGTGCCCGCGCGCCCGTCTCCCGATCAGGATGTGATCCATCCGTGGGACCGGCCGCTGAGCTCGCAGGGGCACATCGTGATCCTGCGCGGCAACCTGGCGCCCGAGGGGGCAGTCGCGAAGGTCAGCGGCCACGGCCCGCACGAAATCACCGGTCCCGCGCGCGTGTTCGACTCGGAGGAGGCCTGTCTCGCGGCGATTCTGGCCGGTGCGGTTCACGCCGGCGACGTCGTGGTGATTCGCTACGAGGGACCCAAAGGTGGCCCGGGCATGCGCGAGATGTTGGCACCGACGGCGGCGCTCATCGGCGCCGGGCTGGGCGGGAGTGTCGGGCTCATCACGGATGGGCGGTTCTCCGGCGGAACACATGGGCTCGTCGTGGGGCACGTGGCGCCGGAAGCGGCGCTCGGCGGGCCACTCGCCCTGGTGCGTGAGGGCGACTCGATCACGATCGACGCGGGCGCGGGGCGACGCGAGCTGCGCATCAACGTCTCCGACCCTGAGCTGACGGCGCGGAAGGCGAAGTGGAAACCGCCGGCGCCGCGCTACACGAGCGGCGTGCTGGCGAAATACGCCCGGCTCGTCTCCAGCAGCAGTCAGGGAGCCGTCACCGATGCGTGAAGATGGGAGGGGGACGGTCGCCATCCAAGGCGAGGCGGGATCGTTCAGTCATGCCGCCGCGCTCGAGACGCATGGGCCGACGCTCGAGCTCGTGCCGTGCACGACGTTCGTGGACCTGTTCCGCGCCGTCGAAGCGGGCGACGCAGCCAGCGGCATCGTCCCGATCGAAAACACACTCGCTGGGTCGGTGCACGAGAATTATGACCTGCTCAGCGTACACGAGTTGCATGTCGTGGCCGAAACGGAGCTGCGCATCCGCCATTGCCTGATCGCCCCGCCGCGCACCAGGCTCCCGCAGATTCGCCGCGTGGCATCACACCCCGTCGCGCTGGCGCAATGCCGCCACTTCTTCCTGACGCACCCGGAGGTCGTTGCCGTACCGGCATACGACACGGCGGGCAGCGTGCGCGATGTGATGTCAGGCAAGGTGGATGCCGATGCGGCCATCGCCTCGAAACTGGCGGCCGAGCTGTATGGGGCCGATGTCGTTGCGGAAGGGTTGGAGGATCATGCTGAGAACTACACACGCTTTCTCGTCGTGGCGCGGGAGCCGGCGGCGCGCGAGCCGGCGGAGTCGCAGAAGACCTCGTTGATGCTGTCGCTGGGCAACACGCCGGGCACGCTGTACCGGGCGTTGGGCGTCTTCGCGGGTCGGGGATTAAACCTCACGAAGATCGAGTCGCGGCCGCTCCCGGGCCGCCCCTGGGAGTACCTCTTCTATCTTGACGTGGTGGACACGGGGCAGGGCATCGAGGCAGCGCTCGAGGAATTACGGGCGTTCACCTTCGGGATCCGCGTCCTCGGCACCTATCCGGCGCGATAGCGCAAGGCAGAATCGGCGACCATAATAGGCAGCTCAACCCGCATTTCAGGGAGCTCGCCATGAAGAAATCCACCTGGTCTCGTCGGGAATTCCTCGAGGCTAGCGCCGCCGCTGCCGGTGTGTCGTTCGTCGCGCAGCCGTTCACATTCCGCAAGCTTGCCCCCAGTGACACGGTCCGCTTCGGGATGGTCGGCGTCGGCATGCAAGGGTCCGGCCTCCTCGGCACGTCCATTTCCCTGCCGGGAGTCGTCTGCGCCGGCGCCGCCGACCTCTACGACGGGCGCCACACGCTCGCGAAGGAAATCGTCGGCGCGAATCTGCCGACCACGCGCGAGTATCGCCGGCTGCTCGACGACAAGAACATCGATTGCATCGTCGCGGCGGTGCCCGATCACTGGCACCGGCGCATGGTCGTCGAGGCCGTCAGCGCGGGGAAGGACATCTACATCGAGAAGCCGATGTCGCACACCCCCGCCGACGGCGTCGCGATGGTCGACGCCGTGAAGAAGAGCGGGCGCATCCTCCAGGTCGGCTCGCAGCGCGTCAGCTCGCAGATCTGCGCCAAGGCAAAGGACATGATTGCGCAGGGTATGCTCGGCGACCTGACGCTCGTCGAAGGCTGGCTCGGCCGGAACGATCCGACGGGCGCGTGGGAATACCCGCCGCCACCCGACCTCTCGCTCAAAACGCTCGACTGGGACACGTGGCAGAACGACGTGCCGAAGCGTCCGCTCGAGCCCAACATCTTTGCGCGCTGGCGCTGCTGGAAGGAATACGGCACCGGCGTCGCCGGCGACCTCCTCGTGCACCTCATCAGCGGCATGCAGTTCATGCTGGGCATCAACGAGCCGCCGAAGCAGGCGGCGGCGGTAGGCGGCATCCGGCGCTGGAAAGACGGGCGCAACATGCCCGACGTGCACGCCACGATCTACTACTACGGCGCCACCGATCTTCCCGTGTACATGCGGCTGAACCTGGGAACGGAGATGCCCGAACAGTACCGCATCCAGGGATCGAAAGGCGTGCTGGAAGTGGCCGGCAATACGCTGACCTTCGCGCCCCAGAGCGGCACGGATCGGTGGCCCAGCTATTACACCGGCAGTTACCCGCGCGCGCTGCGCGAGGCATACGAGACGCAGTGGCATAAGGACCACGACCTGCAAGCGGGTCAGGTTCCGCCCTTGTCCGAAACCGTGTCCTTCAGCACTCCCGACTTCGACGACACTCGTCCACATCTGTGGACTTTCTTCGAAGCGGTGCGGACGCGGAAACCGGTGGTGGAGGACGTGGTGTTCGGCCACAACGCCGCGCTTGCGTGTCACATGGCGAACGAGGCGTACTTCCGGCGCAACGTCGTGACGTGGGACGAGGCGACGAAGACGATCAAGGTCTGACCTCGACTTGGACCCAGGGGGTCCGCAGGGGCTCGGGTTCGTCGGACGGCAGGATCCCCTGGATCCGGTAATGGCCTGGCTCCCGCGGGAGCCAGGCATCGCGCCACTGCATCGTCTCCCCAGGCTTCAGGATGCGAACCTGCAGAATGCTGGGGCCCACCCCGTGTTCCAGCCGCCGCCACACGATCGCGCCGTCTTCGCGCGCGGCCACGATGTCGAAGACGATCGTGCGGCCGAGAAAATGCGCCTCGATCGACAGGTCGGACGCATTGTGGAGGCGCAGCACGATGGGGACGGTCGCCCCGACGCGAGCACGCGTCGGGGCCGATATCGTGAACTCGAGTGGCGACACGCCCGCGGCGGGCACGTGCGGTCCCCCGATCAACAGAAGAGCAAAGAGGGCCGCATGCTGCCCGCCGCGCATTCTATGCGGAACCGATCACGGCGTCACTTGCAGAGACCCGAGCTCGTCGTTGACGTTCTTGAGCGGGCTGAACACCAGCAACGTCCCGGATGAGTTGCCGCCCCACAGAATACCCGCCAGTGCGTTGGCCGACGTGTACACGGGGGAGCCGCTGTCTCCGGCCCCGACGATCTGGACCGAGTTTTCGACGATCGTCTGGCAGATCTGGCTGACGTTCGAGCCCGAAACGTTGACCGTCACGCACGTCATGGTCACCTGGCCCTGCGTCCAGCCGGTGGTGCGGCCGACCTTGTTCATCGTCTCGCCGATCCCGAAATGGTCGCGCAGGTCGCCGCCCGAGAGCGTGATGGATCCGTTGAGGACGAGCGAGCCGGTGTTGGGGCCGGCCGCATCGGTCCGCGCGATTTGCCCGAGCGCGGAGTTGATCCCCGTGTTGTACGCCGCGCGCGACGCGTCGCTGTGGCGGCACTTTTTGCCGTGCGGGCAGCCCGCGATGTTGCGCAGGTAGGGCGGATCCTCGACTTCCGTGCCAATCGAGACGCCGTCCACGCTTTGCAGCGGCTGATAATAGACGGTGCCCTCCACGCCTCCCTGCTTATCGGTGCAGTGCGACGCCGTGACGAAAGATGCCTGGCCCCCGTCCACGGCGTTGAAGCCCATCGAGCAGAGGAAATTCCCGAAGTGGATCTGGATTCCGCCGATGCGCGGATCGACCCGGTCGCGCAGCGTCGTGGCGAAACGGATCGGCTCCATCTCGCGCACGACGAGTGCCGCCGCCGGCACACCGAGACGCGCGGCGAGGGCGCGCACGCTGGCCGCCGCGGCCGCATGCTCGACGCCGACCACCACCCGGTTGGTCGTCTCATCGTAATCGGCGAGGACGGTTCCGGGCAGCGCCAGCCCCTCGCGCGCCATCAGGTCAAACCAGCGTTGGGCCTGCTGTGGCGCGTACGCGCTGGGTGTGACGCGAGCGGCGACCGGCGCCGTCGGCGTGATGGTGTCCTGGCACGCGGCCACGACCACGAGGGCCGCGGGAACGATCAGGCGAAGCGGGTTGAGACGGCTCATGATCAGACCTCCGGCATAAGTGTGAGCTTGAACCCCTTGGCCTTCAGGGACGCGGCGAGCCCGGACTTCTCGACCGAGCGCATGTAGGCCTCGTCGGGCTCGATGACCTTCTTCTCGACGAGCTCGAGCAACGCGTCGTTCAGCGTATTCATGCCGAGCTTGCGGCTCGTCTGAATGATCGACGGGATCTGGAACGTCTTGCCCTCGCGGATCAGGTTCGAGATGGCCGGCGTGGTGAGCAGGATCTCCCGTGCCGCGACCCGGCCACCTCCGGCCTTCTTGCACAGCGTTTGCGAGATCACGCCTTTCAGCGATTCCGACAGCATCACGCGGATCTGCGCCTGGCGGTCCGCGGGGAACTGATCGATGATGCGGTCGACGGTCGACGACGCGGTCGTCGTGTGCAGCGTCCCGAACACGAGATGTCCCGTCTCCGCCGTTTCGATCGCGATGGCGATCGTCTCCAGGTCGCGCATCTCGCCGACGAGCACGATGTCGGGATCCTCGCGCAGCGCCGCGCGCAACGCCGACTTGAAACTCTCGGTGTGCACGTGGACCTGCCGCTGCGTGATCAGGCATTTCTTGTTCTCGTGCACGAACTCGATCGGGTCCTCGATCGTGATGATGTGATCGGTGCGCGTGCGGTTCACGAGGTCGACCAGCGCGCACAGCGTCGTGGATTTGCCGGACCCGGTGGGACCGGTCACCAGGACTAGCCCTTTCTTGAGATAGCAGAGCTTCTGCACTTCGTCGGACAAGCCCATTTCTTCCACGGTCACGACTGTAGCCGGGATCACGCGGAACACGGCCACCGGACCCTTGCGATCGCGCGCCGCATTGACCCGGAATCGCGCCAGGCCGGCGATCTCGTAGGCGAAATCGGTATCGCCCGTTTCCTTCCACTCGCCGCGGTTGCGCTCCGGCATGATCGAAAGGACCAGCAGCTCGAGGTCGTTCACGCTGAGCCCGGAGCCAGATTGCCGCTTGATCTCGCCATGAGTCCGGAACATCGGCGGCTCGCCGACCCGGAGATGCAAATCGGAGCTGCTCGACTGCACCAGGGCGCGCAGCAGCTTGCCGAGCTTCTGCTCGGCGGCCTGGAACTCCGACGACCCGAACTCGCCCGAGAGGTCGCCCGGCGAGGATACGGGACTGTCCACCATCGGCGCGGCGGCGATGACCGATGCCCGCGGCGCCTTCGCCGGCGCAGCCTGCTTCCCGGCGGCCCGGGAAGGGGCGGGCGGCGTTGGCACAGGAGGCGCCACTTGTGCCGCCGGACGCTTGGCGGTCGGCTCCGGAGACTGGACCACCGGCATCGCGCCACCCTCCTGCGATCCCCGGCGAATGGCGGAGATGACCGCGGTCAGGCGGCCCGCCTCGGGCACGATTCTCACGCGCACCAGGCCGTTCGCCCCCGCGTAATCGAATTCCGTCTCCGACTGCTGGTCGATCTTATTCGCCGCTTCCGGTGGGGCGACTTCGACCATGAGCGCGTAGATGTGCTGATCGGTGAGCGGCTGCTTGGAGACTTTCCGCGGCTTGCCGTCCTTCACCAGCGTGACCGGCTCGTCGGGCAGCAAATAGAGCTGATCGGCGCGCTCGCGCAGCATGACGTCGACAAAGGGATCGAGCCGTGCCGGCATGAATCAGTCCTCAGGGCGCGCGTACAGCACGTGCGCGCGGTTGACCAGGTGGACTCCATCGCCCGTCGTGATGGCGAAGAACGGCTCGGCCACGGCATTCAGATAGTCGAGCACCCGCGAGTGGTGTTGGGGCAGCTCCAGCGTCGCCCAGCCGAGCAGCTGCGAGCCATCCGCTAACGTCACCTCGAGGCGTGCACGCTTGGCTGCCGACAGACGAGCCTTGTCTTCCGGCTCGGCCAGGGGCACGCTCAGGGACACGGTCCGGGCCTTCGCGACCAGGAGGACCCCCGCGCCATTCTCCTTGGGGCGAAACGGGAAGAACCCTTCCGCCCGATTCAGCATGTCGAGCGGGGTTTCCTTGCCCGCGTGCTGGGGAACCCGCTCCATGACGTAGATCTCGCCTTCGCGCTTGCCACCGGCCGTCTGCAGGAGCGTGGCGGGTATTGCCGCACGGGGGATCGAAAAGCCCGTCAACTCTAGCCTCTCCGGCCCCTACACTGTACCGACACGGGAGCCCGATTCCCGCACGCAATCGTTTCGTTCATGCCGCTGACGACGGGACCACACGCCGTGGTGTGGGCAGTCTCCGTCGCCTCGGCGGCTGTGCGGCCGGCGGCCGCGGCGCAATTGGAACGGCCGTTGAACTCGACGCACACGGTACACTCCTGCGTGGCGCGCGCCGTGGACATATAGAAGAAGAGGGCGATGATCGCCGCGATCACCGCCAGCGTGATTCCGGTCGAGCGTTTCATGGCCCGAAGGTGGCAAGAGCGGGGAATTCGCGCCAGAGGCAGGTGATGCGTAACGTGTAGGGAATGACTGGCATCCTCAGACTGGTCATGGTTGGCTTCGACGTCCTCGCGATCGTGCTGTTCTACATCGCTGCGTCCGCCTGGCGGAACCGGCGTCGCTTAAGCTCGAGCGTGGGGTTTCTCGCCGCCGTGCTGTGCCTCACGATCGGCGTGCTGCTCGGCGCAATCACCGTCGGGATTCACGGGTACCGGGCCTTCACGCAGGAAGCGCTGGCGGCCACGATCACGACGGAGCCGCTCGGCCCGCATCATTTCCGCGCCACCGTCACGCTGGCCGACAACAGCCTGCACATGTTCGATCTCGCGGGCGACGCCGTCTACATGGATGCGCACGTGCTCAAGTGGCGCCCGATCGGGACGCTGCTCGGCCTCGAAACAGTCTATGAGCTCGATCGGATTGCCGGGCGCTACCAGGCGATCAGCGACGAACGGTCACAGCAGCGTACAGTGTACTCCCTCGCCGCCAGCAAGCCGTTCGATGCGTTCGACCTGGCGCGCCGCTACCTGGTGCTGCGGCCGTTTGTGGATGCGGAGTACGGCTCCGCCACGTTCATCGGCGCAACCGCGCAGGGTGGCACCAGATACGAGGTGCGCGTCTCGACGACGGGACTTCTGGTCCGGCGAGTCGCGGTGCGCTAGGAAGGGCGCGACGGCACGTCGGCGATCAGGCCCAGCAGCACGCGTGGGTGCTCGCCCTTAGTCACGTGGTGGTCGAACCCCGCGGCCTGCGCCCGCGCCCGGTCGGACGGCTGGCCGTACCCGCTCAACGCGATCAGGTGCGGCGCGCCGTACGTCGGGTCGCGACGAATGGCGGCGGCAACGGCATTCCCGTCCAATTTCCCAGGGAGGCCAATGTCGCACACCACGATGTCGGGGCGGAAGGTCATCGCCATCGTCAGAGCCCGGTCACCGTCCGCGGCGACCTCGATGTCGTGGCCGGCAACCTCCAAGATGCTGCGGAGACTCTCGGCAAAGTCCCAATCGTCTTCGACGACCAGGATCCGATGAGGCCGGGCGCCCGGTTCCGTCGGGACCGCTGTTGGCGCCTCCAGCTCCGGTGCTCGGTCGAGCAGCGGCAGGCGAACGATGAACTCGGCGCCGCGACCGCGACCCTCACTGCGCGCTTCTACAGTCCCACCGTGGGCCGTGACCAAGCCGCGCACCAGAGCCAAGCCGAGACCCAAACCGCCTCGCGTGCGGGGGTCGCCCGTCTCGGTGTGGCCGAAGGGTTCGAACAACCGGGGGAGCATCTCGGGTTCGATACCCAGGCCGTCGTCCAGTACGCTGAGCACCGCTGTATGCGTGGCGTCGTCCCGCCGCAGGGAGACCGTGACGAGCCCGCGCCGGTCCGTGAACTTGACGGCGTTCCCGAGCAGATTGACGACGATTTGCCCCACGCGTCGCGGGTCGCAATGCACCCACAGCGGGGTGGAGGGCAAGCTCAGGTCCAGGCGGACGCCAGCGGCGTTCAGCAATGAGCGTTGGTCTTCGGCGCTTGTCCGCACGACCTCGACCAGATCCTGATCCGATCGCTGGAGCGACGTCAGGCCACTCGCGATCCGGGACGCATCGAGCAGCTCGTTTACGAGGGCCGAGAGGTGCTCGAGCTGGCGAGTCGCGACCGCCAGCGCGTCTTTGCCTCGCTTGACGTCGGTTCCCTGGCTTTGGAGCACTTCGAAGCAGATCTGCAGCGAGGCGAGGGGCCCGCGGAGCTCGTGGCTGAGCGTCGCGAGGAACTGGTCCTTGTGGCGGGCCTCGTCCTGGAGGCCCCGGACGCGGTTGATCTCCGTCAAGTCGCGAAACACCGCGGATGTACCGGTCAGCAGCCCCGCGGCATCCCTGACGGGCGAGATGGCCACCAGAACGTCGATGCGCGTGCCATCCTTTGTGAGGCGTGTCGACTCGAACGGAGCTACCCGCCCTTCCCGCTGCAGCACATCGTCCGTTTGCTCGACCTCCATCCGGCGGTCCGGCGGGATGATGAGGTCGAGGTAGGGCCTTCCCACGGCCTCGCGCTCCGAGTAGCCGAACAGGCGCGCCGCCGCTTCGTTCCAGCTCGTGATCGTGCCGTCGATCGCACGACCCACGATGGCGTCGTGGGAGGACGCGACGATCGCGGCAAGTCGAGCGCGCTGCTCCTGGGCGGCCTCGAGTTGCGTGACGTCGAGGAAGGTGACGACGAGACCGTCGAGCGTGTTGTCCACGCGCCGATAGGGCAGCATGCGGACGAGGTACGTGGCGGATCCCTCGGCGACATGCACTTGACGTTCCCGCAGCGTGGCCGTGCGGAGCACCTCTTTCATGTCGGGCAGCAGGTCTTCCGTGAATCGCGGCGCGATATCAGTGATCGGGCGCCCGGCGTCCGTGTCGATCAGGCGGAATACATTCGTCGCCGTCGACGTAAACCGCTTGATGCCGAGAGCGCCGTCCAGGAACAGCGTCGGGATCAGGGTCGCCTGAAACAAGTTCAGCAGGTCGCTGTTCGCCTGGTCGAGCTCTCTGACCTTGGCGTTCAGCTCGGCGTTGATCGTCTCTAGCTCCTCATTGATCGACTGGAGCTCCTCTTTGGAGGTCTGCAGCTCTTCGTTAGACGACTGCAGCTCCTCGTTGGTCGCAAGCAACTCTTCGTTGGCCGATTTCAGCTCCTCGTTGGAGGTCTCGACCTCCTCGACCGAAGCCTGCAGGTGATCCTTGGTCGTGCGGAGCTCGCTCTCGAGCTGCTGGATCACGCTGTCGACAGGCGACGGGGCCGCCGCATCTCCCGCAGCGGCCTCGGCGCGAGTCTGTGGTGGGCCGACCTCCTGGAACACGACGAGGAACAGTCCGGCATCCGCCCCCAGCTCGGTGACGGGACGCACCAACAGGTTGATCCGCTGGGTGTCGCCGTTCGTCTCCACGAGGACGTTCTGGCGCACGACGGTCTCGCCCGTTCGGACGGCCTTGTGAATCGCCGTCCGCAGGTCGAGGCGCAGCCCCGGGCGGGCCATTTCGATGACGTCGGCGCTCGGTGCGCCGGTTGCCGGCTCGAGGTACTTGCCCGTGCGCGCCGAGAAATGCAGCGCCTCTGCCCGCGCGTTGATGACGACCCAGGCGGGCGCGTACCGGTCGAGCAGCACGCGCTCGAGCGCCGTCACCAATGCTTGCGGTCCCGAGACCGTGCCCGGGGCGACGGGGGCGCGCCCGGTTGGAGGTCGCGTGGACACCACCGCGGGCAGACTCTCGATGAGGCGGGTGACGGTGGCGCCGCGCTGGAAGATGCGGTGCTTGCGGTCCACGGTGTGGAACAACTCCGGCGGCCCGACCAGGTTTTCGGAGGGTCCGAGAAACAGGTAGCCGCCGGGGTGCAAGGCGTAGTGGAACAGACTATTCACGTATTTCTGGACATCGGCCTCGAGGTAGATCAGCAGGTTGCGGCACACGATGAGGTCGAGACGGGAGAACGGTGGGTCCTTGATCAGGTTGTGGACGGAGAAGAGACACATCTCCCGGATTTCCTTCGCGACCTGGTACGCATGATCGTGCCGGGTGAAGAATCGCTCCAGGCGCTCCGGCGTGACGTGCTCGGCGATGCCTTCGGCGTAGCGGCCGTTGCGCGCGAACTCCAGCGCCTCGTCGTCGATGTCCCCGGCGAAGATCTGCACCCGCGAGCGCGAGTCCTGCCGCAGAATCTGCTCTCTGAGCAGGATCGCCACGGAGTACGCTTCCTCGCCGGTCGAGCAGCCGGGCGTCCACACCCGGAGCGTACCGTCGAGCGTGGCGACGTCCACGAGACGCGGGATCACGTCGCTGGCGAGCACGGCGAACGCGTCGGGGTCCCGGAAGAAGTGCGTCACGCCGATGAGTAGATCGCGGAACAACTGGTCCGCCTCGCTCGGCCCATCGCGCAGGCGCTCGATGTACGCCGCGACCGTTGCCGCCTGGAGCACTTGCATGCGCCGCTGGATGCGCCGCACCAGCGTCGGCGTCTTATAGCGTCTGAAGTCATGCCCCGTCTTGTGCAGCAAGATCGTGCAGATGCGGGTCAGCTCGTCGCTGCTCGCCAGGACCAGCGCTTCGGGCCCCTGTTGGGTCCGCAGGCGGCGCAGGTAGGTGGCATACTCCATCAGCTTGTCGGCCAGCTCCTCCGGGGCGAGGACGTGATCCACGAGACCCGTGGAGATCGCGCTCCGGAGGATGGGGTCGTGCTGCGCCGTCTCCGGGGATTGCGCCATAACCATGCCGCCGAGCTCTTTCACGGCGCGCAGGCCGATCGTTCCGTCGGATCCCGACCCGGAAAAGAGCACGCACACGGCATTGTGGCCTTGATCCTGGGCGAGCGAGTTGAACAGGCGGTCGATCGGTAGGCGGGGACCGCCGTCGCCCTCCACCGGCCGCACTCGCAGCACGCCGCCCTCGATCGTAAGGCTGGCGTTGGGTGGAATCACGTAAACGTGATCGGGCTGCACCGGCGTCTCGTCGGTCGCCTGGTCGACGCTCATGCGCGTCGCCTTACGCAACAGCTCGGGGAGGATGCTCGGGTGGTGAGGGTCCAAGTGCTGGACGAGCACGAACGCCATACCGCTGTCGGAAGGCATGCGCGAGAAGAATCGTTGAAACGCGTCCAAGCCGCCGGCTGAGGCCCCGAGGCCCACGACGGGGCAGATATGGGGAGAGCCGGAGGCCGGGGGTGCCGGGTCGGGGGCAGCGCGCTTGCGCCGCGGGCGGGATGGTGACAGAGTGGCCTCTCGCAGCGACGATGCTACCTGAACCTAAAGCGCCCGTCAAACCCACCGGAGTGAGGGTCGTCACGCCCCGCGCGCTCACATCGCCGCCGCGGAGCGTCGAAATGGCGGACGTGGTGCGACGGATTGGGATTGGGTAACCTTCTCGCCGTGGCGGACAAGAAACCCAAACCCAACTACGCGAACGCGTGGCACGAAGCGCGCCGGCTCGTCTGGCAGCATCGCAATCGGCTGGTAGTCGGTCTCGCGTTGATGTTGGTCAGCCGGCTCGCAGGGTTAGTCTTGCCGTGGTCGTCACGGTACATCATCGACGAGGTCGTCGGGCAGAAGCGCGCCGACCTCCTGGGCATCATTGCGGTGGCGGTCGGCGCGGCGGCCATCGTACAGGCGGTCACGTCGTTCGGGTTGTCGCAGATCCTCGGCGTCGCCGCTCAGCGCGCCATCACCGACATGCGCAAATCGATACAGGCGTTCGTGTTGCGCTTGCCGATCTCGTATTTCGATTCCACCAAGACCGGCATCCTCATCTCGCGGATCATGACGGACGCCGAGGGCATCCGCAACCTGGTCGGCACCGGACTGGTGCAGTTGGTCGGAGGCCTGGTCACCGCCAGTATCGCCTTGGGCGTGCTCTTCTGGCTGAACTGGAAGCTCACGGCGATCTCGATTCTCGTGCTGGCGCTGTTCGGCGGGGGCATGGCGTACGCGTTCGCGAAGCTGCGGCCGCTGTTTCGCGAACGCGGCAAGCTCAACGCCGAGGTGACCGGCCGTCTCGCTGAAACGCTGGGTGGCATCCGCATCGTGAAGGCCTACCGGTCCGAGCGCGGCGAACGCCTGGTGTTCGCGCGCGGCGCCCACAAGCTGTTCCGCAACGTGGCGATTACGATGACCGGCGTCTCGGGCGTCGGCGCGTTTGCGCAGTTCGTGATCGGCGCCATCTCGGTCGTGATGATTCTCGTCGGCGGCCGGGCGGTGCTCGCGGGATCGATGACGCTGGGGCAGTTCGTCCAATACGTCTTCTTCGTGGGCCTCGTGGCGCTGCCGCTGATCAACATCGCGTCGATCGGCACGCAAATCACCGAAGCGTTTGCGGGGCTCGACCGGATCTACGAGCTGCGCCGCATGACGACCGAGGACGCCGAAGACGCGCAGCGCGCGCCGCTGGGCCCGATCCGCGGCGACGTCGCGTTCGAGCACGTGACATTCGCCTACAAGCCGGGCGTCCCGGTCCTCAAAGACGTGTCGTTCCACGCCAGAGCCGGCTCGACCACAGCCCTGGTCGGTTCCTCCGGATCGGGGAAGAGCACGCTCATCGGGCTGGTGCTGGCGTTCAATCGGCCCGAGCAGGGCAGGGTGCTCGTCGACCGGCGCGATCTCGGCACCGTGCCGCTGGCCGACTACCGCACGCAGCTCGGGGTCGTGCTCCAGGACAACTTCCTGTTCGACGGGACGATCGCCGAGAACATCGCGTTCGCGCGGCCGCACGCGACGCCGGGGGAGATTGAGGCCGTGGCCCGGATCGCGCACTGCGACGAGTTCGTGGAGCAGTTCGACGAGAAATACGACACTGTCGTGGGGGAGCGCGGCGTCAAGCTGTCGGGCGGCCAGCGGCAGCGCATCTCGATCGCGCGCGCGATTCTCGCCGATCCGCGGATTCTGGTGCTGGACGAGGCGACGTCGAGTCTCGACTCGGAGAGCGAAGCCAAGATTCAGGATGGCTTACGGGCCCTGCGGCGCGGCCGGACGACGTTCGTGATCGCGCACCGTCTGTCGACAATTCGGAGCGCCGATCAGATTCTGGTGCTTGAAGGTGGCAAGATTGTCGAACACGGCACGCATGAGGAGCTGCTCGTCGCCAACGGCCGGTACAAACAGCTCTACGATAAGCAGTACAATTTCGAGCGCGATCGCTTCATCAATCCCGGCGAGGATTTCACCCCCGAGCCGACGGAGGAAGGCGTCGCGCTGCCGCCGGTGACGCCGCCCAGCCGGCTGTAACGTCGGTCGCCAATCGGGGCGCCAGCACAACAAGCGACGGCGCGCCGCCACAACTAGGACCCCGCACGGTGCGGGACACGCCCGCACGGCTCTTGCGAAGCGTCGGGGACAGACCGACTTCGGGAGCCATCGTCATGAAGCGCTTCGTCATGCTCGCCATCCTTGGGAGCGTAGCCGCCGCATGTAGCAACCCCGTATCGTCCTCGCCTTCCTCATCTGTCTTGGCCGCCTTGTCCTACACGACAGAGGACCTCGGGACCCTCGGCGGAGTGTCCAGCACCGCCCAGGATATCAACGAGCATGGGCAGATCGTCGGGCAGAGTCAGACAGCGGCGGGCGAGACGCACGCGTTTCTCATCACGGACGGGGTCATGCAGGACTTGGGCACGCTGGGTGGCACGTTCAGCACCGCGGACGACATCAACGACGACGGCCAAGTGGCCGGCCGGAGCAGCACGGCGAGTGGTGAGATGCGCGCCGTCTTGTGGACCGGCGGCACCGCGCTCGACCTGGGCCCGGCCCCGTCCACCCGACCTTACCTGAACGAGCACGGCCAGGTCGCCTGGGCTGGCCTCGGCGCCGACGGCAACATTCACCCGGTGCTCTGGACCGACGGCGTGTTGACCGACCTCGGGACGCTCGGCGGGCCCTCGGCGGGGGTCAGCGGGATCAATGACGGCGGCGAGGTCGTGGGCTCGAGCACGGTCCCCGGATCGTTGTGGCGGGAGGCGTTCGTCTGGCGGGATGGTGTCATGACCGACTTGGGCAACCTCGGCAATGGGAGCGACGCCTTTTCCATCAACGGGGCGGGTCAGATCGTCGGACGCACGAGCGATGCTATCTCGCAGTCGCACGCCGTGCTATGGGAAGCGGGCGGCATGACCGATCTCGGCACGTTGCCCGGTCACAGGAGTGCCACGGCGATCGTCATCAACGACGTTGGCTGGGTGGCGGGCGAGAGCTTCCTCGAGGCTCTCAGCAGCGACCACCATCCGTTCCGCTGGCAGGCCGGCATCCTGCTGTCGGCCGATCCCGAGGACCAGGAGTCCCGGATCAATCAACGCGTCAAAGGGATGAATCACTCGGGCGTGATCATCGGCACCGAAACGTTCCTGAACCGGATCGACAGCGCCAAGGTGTGGGACAACGGGGTGGAGTCGGATCTTGGGACGCTGGGCGGCGAGTCGAGCGTCCCGCTGGCGATCAACGAGCACGGTACGGTGGTAGGGCGGGCACAGGACGCGACCGGCGCATTCCGCGCCGTGGCGTGGCGGCCGCTGGAAAGCGTAGCTGCGTTGCCCTAGGCGCGCGTTCCCCAGGTCGCCGTGTGGAATTGCTCCGACCGCGGCGCCAGCTTCCCCTTACCAGCCGCGTATTCCTTCCACGTGACTGGCGCGTAGTCGTTGGGGACCTGCCGCATCGTGATGCAGTCCTGCACGGGGCACACCGCCGCACACAGATTGCACCCGACACACGCTTCTTCGATGATCTCGACGACGGGCCCGCCATTGTCGCGCGGCAGCCTGCGAATCGCCTGATGCGCCCCATCCTCGCATGCCGTCCAGCATAGCTCACACTTGATGCATTTGTCCTGATCAATGTGCGCCAGCAGGTGGTAGTTGAGGTCGAGCTCTTCCCATTTCGTGACTTTCGGCAGCGCGCGACCGCGGATGTCGGCGATTGTCCGATGGCCCCGCTCCTCCATCCAATTCGAGAGCCCGTCGATCAGATCCTCCACGATCCGAAAGCCGTAGTGCATCACCGCGGTGCAAACCTGCAGGGTGCCGGCGCCGAGTGCGATGAATTCGGCGGCGTCGCGCCATGAGGCGATGCCGCCGATGCCCGAGATGGGAATCTTCACGGTGGGGTCCGCGGCCACCGCCGAAACGAGGTGCAGCGCGATCGGCTTCACCGCCGGTCCGCAGTACCCGCCGTGGCTGGACTTGCCGGCGACGGACGGCTGCGGCTCGAACGTCGTGAGATCCACGCCGACGATCGAATTGATGGTATTGATCAGCGAGAGCGCGTCGGCACCGCCTTTGACCGCAGCACGCGCGATGTACGTGATATCGGTGACGTTCGGCGTCAGCTTCACGATTACCGGAATCGTGGCGACTTCCTTTACCCATTCGACGATCTGGCAGGTGTAATCGGGCACCTGGCCCACGGCGCTCCCCATGCCCCGCTCGCTCATCCCGTGCGGGCACCCGAAGTTGAGCTCGATCCCGTCCGCGCCCGTGTCCTCGGTCTGCTTCACCATCTCGTGCCACGCCTGCTGCTTCGATTCGACCATGAGCGACGCGATCACGGCGTGCTTCGGATAATTCCGCTTCACCTCGGCGATCTCTTTGAGGTTCTCGGCGATGGGCCGGTCGCTGATCAGCTCGATGTTGTTGAAGCCCATCATGCGGTTCTGGCCGAGGTCTACAGCGCCGTAACGGGAGAAGACGTTGATGATCGGCTCACCGATCGTTTTCCAGACCGCGCCGCCCCAGCCTTGGTCGAACGCCTTCGCCACCTGACCGTAGGTGTTCGTGGGTGGGCCCGACGCCAACCAGAATGGATTCGGGCTGTCGATACCAGCGAAGTTCGTTCGAAGATCGGCCATACCGCCTCCTACCGCCCGTTACCGCCCCTTACCGCCAAGCACCGCATCAATTTTCTTCGCTGCCGCAACACCCTCCGCCGCGGCGTTTACGATCTCCGCCCCACCGTTTGCGCAATCACCGCCGACAAAGACTCTGGGATCAGTGCGCGGCACTACCAAGCTCCGTTCTTGCTGCCCAATCGCGACGATCACCATGTCGCACGGAATCGTCTCGGTGCCGCTCGTCGTTCGCACTTCCAGCCCTGCCACGGCGCCATTGCCCAGCACGCGCTGCGGCGCCGCGTTGAACCGGAATCCGCAGCCATCGTGCTTCGCGAGCTCGTACTCGTAGTGGTAGCACGGCATGTCGCGTTCGCCGCGCCGGTAGACGATGGTGGCGGTCGCCGCGCCAAGCCGCTTCGCCTGCGTGACGGCATCGATGGCGGTGTTGCCGGCGCCGATCACGACGACGTGCCGTCCCACCGCCGTTTCGCGATAAGGATGCGTCTTCAGGTGCTCGATGAAAGTGAGTGCATCGACCACACCCGGCAGATCCTCGCCGGGAATGCCGAGGCGCTTCGTGCTTCCCAGGCCGATCCCGACAAACACAGCGTCATAGCTGGCGAGCAACGGTTCGAGCGATGCGACGGTCACACCGGTCTTCAGCTCGACTCCCAGGTCGAGAATGTCCTGGACTTCGGCGAGGGCCACGTCGGCCTTGAGCTTGTATTCGGCGATGCCGTAGGTGTTGAGGCCGCCAGGCTGCGGTTGTGCCTCGAACACGGTGACCGCGTGGCCGTGGCGCCGCAAATCGCGCGCGCAGGCCAGGCCGGCCGGACCGGCGCCAACGATCGCGACGCGCTTGCCGGTATTCGGTCCTGGCTCGAACAATCGCAGTTTGCGCTCGAGCACGACGTCGGTCGCGTGGCGCTGCAGCAGCGCGATTTTGATCGGCTGCTCGTCGCGATCGTTCAAGACGCACGCGCCTTCGCACAACACCTCAACGGGACAGGCGCGCGCGCACGAGTGCCCGAACGGGTTGGCCTCGAGGATGACGCGCGCCGAGCCGCGCAGGTTACCGCTCGCGATCTTCTTGATGAAGGCCGGGACGTCGATATGCGTGGGGCAGGCGATGGTGCAGGGCGCGTCGTGGCAGAACAGACACTTGTTGGCTTCGAGCAGCGCGGCATCGTTGGTGAGCGGCGGCGCAATGTCGGCGAAGTTTCGCTCGAGCTGTTCGTTGCTCAGCGGCACCGGGGCGTCAATCACGGGCGGTCACCCGGACGTCGGTCGGCTCACGCACGGGCACGCCCGTCACACGCATGCCGGCGCAGTACAGCAGCCCGGCAACCAGGAATCCCACGAACCATGCCCAGTTGTAGATCGTGCCGAACACGGTGGTGAGCGGAACGCCGCGCAGCGCCGTCACGAATCCGGGGAGACTGGGCGCGACACCGAGCGCCAGCGCCGCGATCGCCACTGGGTTGAATCCCCGCGCGTATTCGTACGCGCCGTCCCGCGTGTACAGATCGTTCACGTTCAGCTGGCCCCGCCGCACCACGAAATAATCGGCGATCATGATGCCCGCGACCGGCCCGAGCAACGCGCCGTACCCGATGAGCCAGGTGAAGATGTAGGCCGCGGCGTCGTTGTAGAGCCGCCACGGCATCATCAGAATGCCGATGACGGCGGTGATCATGGCGCCCTGTTTGAATGTGATCTTGTCCGGGGCGAGGTTCGAGAATCCGTTGGCGGGCGCGACGATGTTCGCCGCGATGTTCGTGGTGAGCGTCGCGACGGTCAACCCGGCCATCGACAGGATGATTATCAACGGGCCGCCGATGCGGGAAAGGAGCAGAATGGGGTCCGCGATGCGTTGGCCGAAGATGATGACAGTCGCATTCGTGACGGCGGCGCCGATGAACGCGAAGAGGGCCATCGTTCCCGGCAACCCTACCGCCTGCCCGACGATCTGATCGCGCTGGCTGCGCGCATAGCGTGAGAAGTCGGGGATGGAGAGCGCCATCGTTCCCCAAAAAGCCACGGCTGAGGTCAAGCCTGCTCCAAACAAGGTCCCGACACCGGCCGTCCGACCGTCGGGCCGTCCGACCGTCGGATTCTCGAGCATCGGACCGAGACCACCCGCGCGCACCAGTGCCCATGCGAACAGCGCAACCCCAACGGCGAGCAAGAACGGTGATCCCCATGTCTCCAAGAACTTGATCGAGTCCATCCCGCGCAGCACGATCCAGACGTTCATCGCCCAGAACAGCAGGAAGCAGAGAAACTCGCCCGTGTTGAGACCGACGAATGCCGGCAGGATGTGTGGCAGAGTGGCGATCCCCGGCCACATCACTTCGATCAGCTTGTAGATCGCCCAGCCGCCGATCCATGTCTGGATGCCGAACCAGCCGCACGCCACGAGCCCGCGCAACAGCGCCGGGATATTCGCGCCGAGGACCCCGAACGACGAGCGCGCGAGCACGGGGAAGGGGATGCCGTAACGCGTGCCCGCATGCGAGTTGAGCGCGATGGGCACCAGCACGACGACGTTGCCGAGGATCACGGCGCCGACGGCCGCCTGCCAGGTCCAGCCCTGAGCGATCAAGCCGGACGCCAGCGTGTAGGTCGGGATGCAGATCGCCATGCCGATCCAGAGCGACGCGATATGCCACCAGTTCCAGGTGCGCCGGTCCTCAGCGACCGGGAGCAGGTCCGCGTTCGCAAGCGTCATTTCACCTCGGCGAGTGCGCGCTCCATCCGCTGGCAGCCGTCGTCGATCTCCGCCTTGGTGATCAGCATCGACGGCGCGATCCGGATGACATTCCCGTACAGTCCGCCCTTGCCGATCAGGAGGCCCTGTTTCTTGGCGGCTTCGAGGAACGCGGTGGTCTTCTTGGGCGACGGCTCTTTGGTCTTGCGATCCTCGACGAACTCGATGCCTTGCATCAGCCCCATCCCCCGCACATCCCCGATGAATGGGAATTGCCGCTTGAACTCTTCCAGCGCCTGACGCAACTGCGCACCGCGCACCGCGGACCGTTCTGGCGTCTTCTCGCGCTGCATCACCTCCATCGTCACATCCACCGCGGCCATCGAGATCGGGTTGCCGCCGAATGTCGAGAGCGAGAGGCCGGTAAACGCGTTCGCGACCTCTTCCGTCGCGATCGTCGCGCCGACTGGAAACCCGTTGGCGATGGACTTCGCGAACGTCATGATCTCCGGCTCCACGCCCCAATGCTCGATGCCGCACCAGTGATCGCCCGTGCGGCCCCAGCCGGTCTGCACTTCGTCACAGATGAACACACCGCCGTACTTGCGCACGATCCCGACCGCGATCTCGAAGTACTCCTTGGGCGGCGTGATGAATCCGCCGGCACCCTGGATCGGCTCGGCCATGAAGGCCGCGGGGCGGCCGTTCGTCGTCGTCCGGATGAGGTCCTCGATGTCCTGCGCGCAGCGAATACCGCAATCGGGATACTCGAGTCCCAGGGGGCAGCGATAGCAATAGGGCGACAGCGCGTGCTTGACCCCGGCGATCTGGGTCGGCAACACGCGCCACGGCTGCTGCCCCGTGATCGCAATGGCGCCCTGGCTGCGGCCGGCGTAGCTGTGCCGCAGCACGATGATCTCTTGTTGCCCCGTGTAAATCTTCGCCAGCATGACCGCGGTTTCGTCGGCCTCGGTTCCGCTGGTCGTAAAGAAGCTCTTCTTGAGCTTGCCGGGCGTGATCTGCGTGAGACGCTCCGCGACGCGGACCTGCTCGACCGTAGGGTAGACGCTGGAGGTGTGCACGAGCCGGGCGACCTGGTCCTGGATCCGCTTCACGAAGTCGGGATGCGAATGCCCGATCCCCGCCGTCAGAATCCCGCCGAAGAAGTCGAGGTATTCGCGCCCGTCCAGGTCTTTCACGCACACGCCCTGGGCTTCCGTGATGACCACGGGCTCGGCGTAGTAGTTGGCGACGCAGGGAAACAGGAACTGTTTGTGCTTTTGGCGTACCGTCTGTGAATCCATGGGACCTCAATGTGTTGGTTCGCGCTTCAAGAATTGTCCGCGACCAATCTTGCCAACAAACTCGCCATCGCGAGCCTGTACTTGCCCCCTCACCGTGACCACGCTTGGCCGCCCGCGTCTCTCCCATCCCTCGTAGGCGTTGTAGTCCACGTTCGAGTAGCTGCATTCCTTGGAAAACGTGCCGCGATAATTCGGATCGTAGACGACGAGATCGGCATCGCTGCCGAGCTGGATCGTCCCCTTCTTGGGATAGAGCCCGAACAGCTGCGCGGCTTGGGTCGAGCAGGCATCGACCATCGCCTGGAGGCCCAGCCGTCCCGCCGCGACACCGCAGGTGTGGACGAGATCAACGCGCTCCTGCACCGACGGGATGCCGTTCGGAATCTTCGTGAACGCGTCGCGTCCCATCTTCTTCTGATCCTCGAACCGGAACGGCGCATGGTCCGTGGCGATCGTGCTGATGTCCCGCGACTTCACGCCGGTCCAGAGGACGTTCTGATTGGCTTTCGCGCGCAGCGGCGGTGACATCACGTACTTGGCGCCTTCGAACGCCGCTCGCTCAGCGTACGTCTCGTCCAGCACGAAGTGCGGAATCACCGATTCGATCCACACCTTGACGCCCCGCTTCCGCGCCTCGAGGGCGGCGCGAACCGCGGGCTCGCAGGAGGTATGCACGATGTAGACGTGCGTGCCGAGCAGCTCGGCGAACGTGCAGAGGTGATGGACGCCGTCCGCTTCGACGATCGGTGGGCGCGAGGGGCCGTGCCACTCGGGCCCGGTCTTGCCGGCGGCGAGCAGCGACTTTTGGAGCGCATCGATCGCGTCCGCGTTCTCGCAATGCGCCGTCACGATCACCCCGAGGTCTTTCGCGAGATCACCCCGAGGTCTTTCGCGAACTTCATGGCGGCGAACAGGTGCTCGTCGGAGAGATTCAGGGCCCCCTTGTACGCGAGGAACACCTTGAACGACGCCACTCCGGCCTTCACGATCTCACGGAACTGATCGCGGATGTGCTCCTCGAAGCGCACCACCGACATGTGGAATGTGTAATCGACGGCCGCGAGCTTTTCGGCCTTGGACTTCCACAACTCGAACGCCGCCACCGGCTCGTCCGTCGCGCCGGGACAGATCATCTCGATCAGCGTCGTTGTGCCGCCGGCGAGGGCCGCCTTGCTCGCCGACTCGTAATCGTCGGCAGCATACGTGCCCATGAACGGCAGGTAGATGTGCACATGCGGATCAATAAAGCCTGGAAAGACGCACTTGCCGCGCGCATCGATGACTTCGGCGCCGGGAGCGACGAGCTTCGCATCGATGTGCGGCTCGATCCGGGTGATCGTCTCGTTCTCGGCGTAGATGTCGCCCGTGAAGTCTTCCGTGGCCGTGATGATCCGGCCGTCGCGAATCAGGAGCGCCATCTGGGAATCCAGCGCCGCCGCGTGGCGGTGTAGGCGTCATAGTCGGCGCCGAACGTGCGTCGCAGCACCGGCTCTTCGTAGAACAAGACGAACAGATGCGCCATCGACCAGAACACGATCGTGTAGAGCACCAGGCCGATCGAGCCGTAGAACATCGCGGCGCCCAGCAACACGAGGCCGGCGCCGACGTACATCGGGTTGCGCACCCACCGATACGGTCCGGCGACCACGAGCTTCCGCGGTGGATCGAAGGGCGCGGGGGTGCCCTTGCCGATGAATGCGAACGTGAGGATGGACGCGATCGCGAGCGCCGCCCCCCCGACGATGATCAGCATCGCGAGAATCTGCACCAGACCGATGGTCGCCGGTCGCACGATGCCGGCGGGAGCGAGGATCCGGTCGGGGACGAACACCAGCAGCAGCCCAATGAACAGGGTGGCATAAGTGAGCGCTCGGAAGAGCACGATCATCTGCGGCACGCCCACGCACGACGCACCACGCACGACGTACGGTCGTTCAAGGCAGCTGGCGAACCATGTCGTCGTACGTCTCGGGCCGGCGGTCGCGGAAGAACTGCCAGGTGCGCCGGACCTCCTCGATCATGTCGAGATTCATCTCCGCCACCACGAGCTCGTCCTTGTCCTCGCTGCCCTCCGCGAGGAAGTTGCCGCGCGGATCGACGAAGTAGCTAGAGCCGTAGAACTGTCCCACGTTCCACGGCGCCTCGACGCCGACGCGATTGATGCAACCCATGAAGTAGCCGTTCGCCACGGCATGGGCCGGCTGCTCGAGCTTCCAGAGATACTGCGAGAGTCCTTTCACCGTCGCGGAGGGATTGAACACGATCTCCGCGCCGTGGAGTCCAAGTAGACGAGCGCCCTCGGGGAAGTGACGGTCGTAGCAGATGTACACGCCGATCGTGGCGAAGCGCGTCTTGAAGACGGGATAGCCGAGGTTGCCCGGCTTGAAGAAGAACTTCTCCCAGAAGCCGGCGGTGTGCGGGATGTGATTCTTGCGGTACTTGCCGAGGTAGCTGCCGTCCGCATCGAGCACCGCGGCCGTGTTGTAGTAGACGCCGGCCATCTCCCGCTCGTAGATCGGCACGATCATTGCCATCGCGTGTTTCTTCGCCAGCTTCTGCATCCGCTCGATCGTCGGACCCGGAATCGGCTCGGCGATGTCGCACCACTTGGCGTCCTGGCTGGGACAGAAGTACGGGCCGTTGAAGACTTCCTGCAGGCAGAGGATTTGCACGCCTTGCTTGCCTGCTTCCTCTATATAAGGCAGGTGCTTCTCGAGCATCGCGTCGCTGATCTTGGCGACGGAGGCGTTCGTGTCGTTAATGGGGTTCGACATTTGGATGAGGCCGCCGACGACTTTTCGCATCACCACCTCGAGAT